>Ga0214543_1004503_pt1 | contig 26351 bp, 28 predicted proteins | sample CNSS2metaG_FD_160094 | JGI IMG/M metagenome (GOLD analysis project Ga0214543, IMG submission 160094) | Root nodule microbial communities from cowpea collected in UCLA plant growth center, Los Angeles, California, USA - CNSS2 | ecosystem: Host-associated > Plants > Roots > Nodule | place: USA... | reverse complement strand
TATATATATATATATATTCATGTTAAATATATCTCTCAATAATATTAAAATTAAATCGTCCATTTGTTAACATCTTAAGAAGATCTTTTGAAACTTTTCCAAACAATTTCTATTGAGTAAGTTCATCTTCTACATAGAAAAGGAAAATATGAAAGAGGGTCAAACCTATGTAATATCAAATATCAATATTAATAAACTTAACATATGGTAATTGTAACACGTCATCAAGATGTTACTAAAATACCTAGAAAATTCCGCACATTACAAAAACTTTTTTCGCAACTTTGATACTAATGGTCAAAATAAATGAAAAAAAAAAACTAAATTGTTATTTATTCATGCAAAACAACTTGCATTCAATATCCTAAATCCACAATTAAAACAAAGTTTACATTAATTCCAAGATAACTTTGTTTAAAACAAATTTAAATACAAAACTTATTCTTTCCCAATGCTCCTGACTATTGTGTATCCATATCAACATCTACAACATCTGCTCTCGTATATAAATAACACATATATCGTCATCACGATCAAACACAGACATGTAAAGGTGAGTTAACTTTATAAAACATCAACTTTAAATAAATATTACACAATACAAGTATCATAATACCATCTAACTTAAGTCATTACAATTAATAATCTGGCATCGAACAATACCATCTAAATAGAGTTTGTTGTCTTACACAACAATATCATAATCACGTGTGGTTTCCATGCAAGAGGTCCAACATAAACATCATATCAAAATCCTCGCACATAACTTTCCATCCAAACAAGCTTACCCCTAAATCCAAACCAACTCTTCCTTCCTACACCCTAGAGTCTCCAAACAAAGTCTACTTCCCACTACTCCTCCATGAGTCTTAGGATTAAAGTCTAAAACTAGTACAGCTACGCCAACTCCACCACTACCCATTCCTCTCCCAGAAAGACTTATGATCGGAGTCCATATTGAGGGTCAGCTCTTAAAGTCTTCTTACCTCTTGTTGAGGCCCACAAACTTCTTAACCAAAGATTACCATACATGCATGTAGTGCATCCAACACAACACATATTCTAAATAATCATCACCATTTCAAACCATCCAGATAAGATTAAACCTTAATCAACACATAAACAATGCCCAAGACACAAAAATTGCAACATGTTGTTTTCCATCAATGCCCAATGCCCTATGTCTTATCTAGCGACACTAACACAAAAGGCTAAAGTTGCCCAATAATCATTTTCTCGCCCAACGAGAATGACACCGACTTACATGTCACTCGACAACGCAAAGAGCCACACCTAATGAAAATTAAATCTGAGAGCTCATTATTTCAACGACGCCTGATGATTTAGGTTCATTTTAGCTTTTATGAAATATGGTGATTGAGTTCATAAGAAAATCTAGAGAAGATCTCCACTAGACATTAAGATAGCCAAGTTGTCTAGATATGAAGGTTCACTTCTAGAGGTTCTAAAGAAGGAGAGTGATGGATTGAATCAAGAAATAAAACAAAATGATGAATATAACATTAAATCCAAATTGAAATAAGAGGAAACAAGATAAAAGTGGGAGTAATAGTATATGGTAGTGATGGAAAGGAAGCACGCCACTCATAGGGGGTCCATATGCCAAACCAACCCTAGAGATGAGTGAGGAGGTTGTCACTTGCTATGCACTATAAGGTAAGGGTGGAGTCTCCACTCATTGGAGATGAGCTCACAATTTTAGTGATTGAAACACAAGTGTATATAACTCAAAATGATCAACCATTTCACAAGTCTAGGAGCACCCCTTATATAGAATATTTTAGGGGTCTCTAAGAAAATAAAAGATAATAAGGATGACTCTACAAAATCCTAACCCTAGATTCTAGAAACTAGGTCAAATTAGGTTACAAAACTAAGAGACAAATAACCTAACTATGGTGTGTGCTATGTGATTTTCGTCCAAGCCTTAAAGGCCTCCAAAAAGTGTGTCTGAAATGTCTCACAAAAGACCAAAATGGTGTTAAAGACAAAGAAGACTAAATGGTACAAGGTACATGTGCTTTTTGCTTTATGCTTTCCTCTCTCCTCCACCTAGGTGACAAGTCACCTCTACTTTCCACCTTGCATAGACCACATCATTCACCATACTTAACCTTAAGTAACCCTACAAAAACACATAAACAAGGATTAACATGTTGACTTAGGTTAAGTAAACTCTAGTCAACTAGTCAACTCTAGTCAAAGGTTACAAGTTAGTTGAGGTTAAGTCAGCTAAGTCAACTTAGGAAAATTCAGACATGATGAAAATAATGAAAGGGATGAAGGATTAATGAACTTCCTTCTTAAACATGCTTATTTTTCTCAACCATGTGCCTCCATCCTTTGTCAGGGTCATTACTACATCACTTAACGACAAAATAGTGTGTTAGCGAACCCGCGTACCTAAAACCACTCTAGATTGTAAAAGTAATAATTTTACCATGTGCACTTATTGCTCTCAATGTTCTTACACTCAATGATTATCATCACCTTAAAATATCTTCTAATGGTTCCAAATGCTAAAACTAACCCAATATCATATGATTAAACTCTAAACTTATTCCATTCAATCCATAGTACACAACAACTCACCAATTTTCTGAATTGATTCAACTTCTTTTAAGTTATCATATTCTTAGCCCATTTTCTTTTTTATTACATGAAAAAGTCCATTTCACTTCATTATAGCAAAGCCAACCAATCATCATTCATACTTAAGCATATTATCATTACAATCACTAAGATATGCAAATCTTACACCAATTATCATGATTTCATATAGCACCACATATATTCATACTACATAATATTAATTATCTCCTTCTTAAAATATTGATTAAAATTTCTTAAACAATTTTTAATCATAAACTAAACAAAATTGATTTAGCATAGTCATGTCACCTCTTACAATGAGAATCTAACAATCCATCATCCAAAAATAGTCCACAACATTTACAATATCTTCATGTTAAAATAAAATCCATTCAACTTATTTGAACATTCCTTCTACTCAAAACTATACTTTTATACATTATACATACTTTAAGTCAAATCTCAAAATTTTCCATCATTTAACCTTTAACAATTTTACAGAACTCTTATAACTCATTTTCCAATGATGAAAAACAAAACATTTGCGTCACATCAATAACAAATTACTATTATACACTCTTGTATTCCAAATTCAAACCAAAAACACAAACAAATGCCTAAACAACCTATCCATACATCAAAGTAATAAGACTTTTAAATTTGAAGAACCATGAAAGAGAAACCTAAAATAGAGCAACCGTGTGCAAATAATTTCTCTAAATGCAAATCTCCAATCAATGATACCAAGGACAATGTGAAGAACCATAGAACACAAACCATCTATCCAAATTTCATCCCGATCTAACGGTTAGTGAAGCAAGAATCACGATTTACCAAGATGACTTGAAAATAGAAACAAGGTAGTACCCAATGCCTTACACTTGGTACCTAGATCCCTACACCTGTAACCATGACACTCAATGACACCCTATCATAGCAGCACCCAACGATCTTCCCCCAATGACCAATGCTTCCAAGACAGTGGACTCACATATTCAACTTAATCTAATTCTCCAATTTTATATAAAATCAACTCCATATATTATATACATACTCCTACTTACTACAAACCTCAAATTGCATTTCTTTTTACCTTTGATATATCAACACATCTCAATTTCATGTGAAATTCTACAAATGATAATTCCACCAATAAAAATCCACCAACTAACAATATTTCATGCATCACCATGATTAAACACAACCCACTAAGATTTCCACTTGATTTTTCTCTGACCAATATGTAACATTTCTTAAAAAAAAACACAACACATCCTTACTCTAAAACTTTTATAAAATCAGCCTATCTAAGAAAATTAAAAAAAACCTAGAAATTAAGATAACTCCAAGGAAAAGGAATATTAATCATTTAGCCATAAATTTTTCCAGTAATTTTTTTATCATGAATCCATATACAACATTTTTCATAATCATCAAAACATAATTGGATAGCATGAAGGCATCAGTGTCACCAATTCTCCCATGAATTTCACTCATTCGTTCCATTATCACAAACAAAACAAAATAAAATTAGGTTAGCTCCCCTTATCTCTACCTACTACATGTTTTTCCTTTGCACTTGGTTCTAAAATATGCCTTCCTTGTATTACAACCCTGGCATTTTCATAAAGCAACCACAAACAGAAAGCCCTCCTTTGTAGATTTGAGAAGCCTATGCGAAAGATTGGAAGAAAACCATGGAGGAAGAAGAACGATGGAGAAAAGGAAGAAGAAGCAAAGGATTAGAAAAGTAAGATTGTTCTCTCTTGTTATTTTTCTATTTATGCAAAAGTATTCAAAACAGAAGGAGTTCTACCTTAAATAGACTCCATAACAGAAAATGGGGAAAAGGGAAAAATAACCCTAACGATAGAAACCTTGATCTTGAGTAACCCTACCACTGAAACCCTAAATAGTAGGGTTTTAATACCTTCCGCTTAAGCCGGATGATGTATATTTATCATATCGAGCTTGGGATGAATGGTTTTAAAGGATGTGCGATGGAAAACTTTCATGAACATATCAACAAGTTGCTCAAAGGAACGAATCGACAACAAATGGAAGAGCTTGCTTTGAAGTTTTTCTTGACAACATGGCAGTCCAAGTCGATGTGCTTAGTACACTCGTGAAAAGTAGGATTTTGGGCGATCTATCTGGCAGATTGACTAACACAGTAGAGGACGACTTGATATATGGTATGAACACATAGATCGTGGAGGAGGTAACTAAGCCACTATAGCTCGCAAATGGTAGTGGCCAAGGCTTTATATTTGGCTTCTAACGAAGATCTTGACATTATGCTGTGCTTATTTGATTTCCAAGAAATCAAAGATGTGCCTAAAAAGACATAGTATCTTGTTACACTACGTCTTGTGTCTAGGCATGTAGCCCAGTCAGAGTTGCTAAAGGCCTTGATTTGCAATGGGTTCTTCATCGCGACGGTGGACGATGGTTGTGGTGGTAGCATCGTTAACAACGGTGGTGTTGGGTGGTTCTTCTTCCCGTCAACGGCGGCTCTGGTGGTGGGTTTTTCATCGACGGCAGTAGCTCCACGCGACACAGTGGTGTGTAGTGGTAGCAGTTTTGTTTCATCTTCTTGGCTTTGACGGCAACGAGTCCTCTTCGAATTCGTGGCGCTTCTTCGACCACTTCTCCATTTCTCGCATATTACTGAATTTTGATTCCAATGGTGATTAATTCTGTGATACTTTTGTTTTTTGTATTATTGTCTATATGCATTGGGTTTATTGTTTGTTTGTGTGCATTGAAGGTGGTGGCATGAATGTTATATGTTTTAGGCAATTTAATGAAATGAAAGATGGTTGGAAGAGAAAGTCCATGTGGTTTATTGTAATGGATTGGAATGTTATCTATTTTGTAGGTCATATTTATTCAAACGTTGTAGTGTGCACCAAGTTGGGAGTGCTAGCGGTTGGTAATGCACCTAATTGGCACGAAAACGCCTTCTATATCTTTATTGATGCTCACGTGTCACGCTCGTAGGTGCATAATCTTCTAACCTTTATTTTTAATGTGAGTCTATATTTTTTTATGCCACTTATTTGGATGTTAGATATGTTATTCATTATATGCTTAAATATATCGTGTTAGCCTTAGTTTCCCGTTTGAGATTGAATATGATAATTATTTATTGTTTCCATTTTTTTTCGTAAAAATTGTATTTTGTAAGATATAATTTAAAACGAGACAGTACTGATAATTTAAATGTATTCAATCTTGAATCGTCCTGTTGGACAATTTAAGAAGATTAATCATTTTCTAGTAGTTTATTAGTGCATATATATTTTAATATACATATCTTAAAATTCATGAATATTTGTCAATTGTATTTTGTATTGATCTTCGGGTGCATATTTGATTGTGGTTGATAATCACTTTCATTTCGTATATCGTGAAGAACAATGCGAAATGCTGGCAAAATTTCGTGAAATTTAAGATATGTATTTTAAAAGTAATATGTTCCAACAAAATAAAGAAAGTGAATCTTTTTGAATGGGATAAGGTCACACCTTGATTACTTTAGTGACGTGTGTAAGACCCAAGAAATTTAAATAATTAAGTAAATAATTATTTAATAAATGCGGGTAGTGAGAGCCTTTATGACATTTAATACTGACATGTATGACATGGAAAAGTACTAGCTCAAATGGTTGAGAGTACTTGGTTGTGTGAGAGGACTTGGGTTTAAGTCCCATGTATGCCATTTATGTGTTAATCAATTTATTGTTTTTAATAAAATGCTTAAACATGTTGAGTGATAATATAATATTAGAATTATAAGAATTATCACGAAACATGAATTGGTTGAATGGTTGTCCGTTGATTTGACAATGACATGGTTGTGGGTTCGGACATTGGTAGATCAAAATTAAACTTTCTTTTTACCAAAATTTCTTTTGGCGTGAATGTAAAAGGGCAAGGAAACCCTAGCAGCCAAGAGGGGCTGGAAAAACAACCACTAATGAACCTTGAATGTTTTGGAATTTATGGTGCTTAATCAAATGAATTAAGAGCATTGTGAGAGAGGAGAAAGGGTTTTCTAAAGCTACTAAAGAGCTAGTATTGTGGAGAGTGTGTTGAGTGCGTGCAAGGATAGAAAAGAGAGAGTGAGAAGGAGTCTTGAAGGAGGAATCACAAGCTAAGATCAATTAGGATCAAGAACTCTAAGAGTTACACACTTTTGGAGCAAGGAATCCAGGTTAGGGGAGCTCTTTTATGTGTATAACTGCTTTATGATGTTTGTGTAGTATAATGCGTGCATGTGGTGCCTTGGTATGATCAAAACCTTCGTTGTTTTCACATTTATGGAATTTTTCCAAAAATCGCCTAGCGGCATTTAAGGTCCGTCAAGCGATGCATGATTTATTTGTTGTTTTTTAGGGTTTTGTGATGAACCGCCTGGCGACAAGGTTGACTCCGCCAGGTGATGCGAACACTAAGCAAAAATGCTATTTTTCGTACTTTTCGTGCAATAAGTACTGCCAAGCACTGGTTTCATACCACCATGTACCAGGCTCTTCATTTCTAGGCGCTAGGCACCAAAAATTTTTCTAGTTTGCGCAATTTTCGTGAAACTACATTTGCCGGTTCATTAACCGTCCGATTTAGGTGATATTTTGACAGATGGTCCATAACATGTAGTTCTTCACTTTGAACGATGGAGATTGGATTTGGAGGTCAATAGCTAGAGATATATGTTACTCATTATTGCTAGTTTTGAAGTCTTTAAAATGCATGAATAAGCTCTTGACAATTTCTAGTAACTTCTAATAAAGCATGATTGGGTTATGTTGTAAGTGTCTATGAATTTGAATGTTCCTTTGGGTTAGTCATACGTTCAGAATTGGTTTATTGGTGAATGCATGTGTGTCAATATAAATTAACTTGTTGCATAGGAGAGACGATAATGTTATATTAATTTGCATTGGTGCATAGGATCATGTGCTTAAGTTGTCAGAGTGTTGCTGCTTTATATTTGTTTGAGCATATGTTATTCATAAGTTGAAAATGCTAGCATGGATTTAAAGGGTGGAATATATATATATATATATATATATATATATATATATATATATATATATATGAATATGTGGGGATTGATGCATATGATATATGGTGATACTTGTGTACGCGTATGATGAAGCCATCTAAATTGAGATTGTTCATGTGAGTCATGTTGATTTCTGGAAGCCTATATTCTTGATTGTGGATAGGCATAATTATAAGAGTAGGATGTTAGTTTTGAAATGGTGAATTTACCCAAGAAGGGGGGGTTGAATTGGCTTTATAAAACTTTTTTGAAAGCTTAAACCTTTTTTCAATTGAATCTTATAGACTGGAAAGTTTGGATGTAAATGCAGCAAACCAGTACACTTTCAGTTGATTAAAATATAAAACAACAGACTAAATTGTTCTTGATGCTATGAAAAGTTGATTAAAAAGACAAATTAGTTTGCTAAAATACTGGAGATTTATGCAGAATGCAGAATTCGAGAATTCAACTCAAACAACAACCTTTTACATACAAGACTTGTTCCAAACAGTATTTATAACAAGTATAAAGCCTCAGATTACACAAGAACACATTAAATCACACCAAAGAACAAATTGCTTGGTTTTCTTGAGTTTTTAAAGAGTTTCAAAGAGAGTGAGATGAAGGAAAGAGAAATGCATAATTGTTTTTATACTGGTTCACTCAATCACAGAGCTATATCTAGTTTACCAGGACAACCTGAGCCTGATTTCCACTATATTCAAAAGTTTTATAAATCACACACTAAGATTACACTTTTGAACAACAAAACTCACAAGATTTTTGACTCACACAAAAATCTAGACACACGCCCTGCAAGAATCACACTTACAGACCTGAAATCACATCAGACAAACCAACTAGAGGCACAAGAACATCCAAACCTGATGGTCGCAGTCCCTAGCTAACCATACATGTGTTCTTCAAGCTACTCACAAGCCAAAATGCCTCCAAGATCAACCAAGATCTTCAAAACACTAGTTGCAACTGTGTATTGCAGAGAGAGAGAAAGCTTTCGAGAGATGAATGACAAAGTTTCGTGCTCAAAAACTCAGATTCGCCCCTCTGCTCGCAAACACACAACTTATATAGTCTGGTTTAAGTGAAAACAGTCAGTTGAATTTTTCGTACAGTCAACTGATTTCACCTGAGTTAAGCGAAATCAGTCGATTGAAAAATAATTCAACTGACTGAATACATTCATACCAGAAACTATATACAACAAGGCTTTTAACCTGTTAAAACCCATTTTAACATATTAAAAGAGACACACTAAGGCACACAAGACATCTAACCTATGTCATATAGCCTACCAACAAGATATAACACTAACATATTACATTTAACCTGTTATTTACAGATTTAACACACTAAAACTAAATCTTCAAGTGGATCTTCATCAACACTTAAGATCTTCATGCACATGACTTTATCAATTCTTTGCTTCAAGCTTGCTTGTGCCAATAATCTCCCCCTGAATTGATGAAGCCAACATCCTCGAGTTGAATTGATGAGCTAAGATCCATAGAGAAACCTGAAAAAGCTTTTCCATACAAGATACCAATATTCCTAATATACAACTAAGAAAAAGCATACAAGCATACATACATATTACATATGCATATGCTCCCCCTATCACTAATAATATTGTTCCTTCAATTCAGGCATGGAGGCGGGTGGGTGTAGGTACACGTTGTCGACGAAGGGGCCGGGTTTGAGAGTGAGTGCCACACACTGCAGTATCATCTCTTGGTTAAGGTGTGGTGTGCGGAGGGCAGCCTTATTGAAGCGGTCGATAAAGGTCTGAAGCGTCTCCTCTTGTTCCTGTCTGATGCCAAGAAGAGAGATAGTTGTGGTTTGATGTGGGCGACTGCCAGCGAAGTGAGTAGTGAACATGTGCGAGAGGGTGTCAAAGCAATCGATGGAGTATGGTGGTAGGGTGGTAAACCATTTGAGGGCGGGGCCTTTGAGGGTGGTAGGAAAGGCCTTGCAGAAAACGGCATCATGAGAAGTGTAGAGGGCGACATGAGTGATATATACTTTGAGGTAATCGTCTGGATTTGTCTCGCTTGTATAACGGTCCAGTGTGAAAGGTTCCCACTGGGAAGGGAGAGGGGTGTTGGCGATGAAATCAGTAAAAGGGTGGCAACGCCAAGGTTGTGGGAATGGTAGCGGGTGAGGGGGGATGAGATGGTGGACGAGGGTGGGAAAGGTTGATGTAAAGTTGTGAGGTGGGATATGGGGAGTGGGAAGGGTGGAAGGGATGTTGTGAGGTAGGATGTGGGTGGTGGGGAAGGTGGCGGCGGGGGTAGGTGCCACAATGTTTCTTGTGAGGGTGGGATGGAAGTGTGTATGATGGGTTGAGATGATGGGAGTCTGTTGACTAGTGGTAAAGGTGTGTGGGGTAAGATTGTACTCGCTTTCTTCTTTAGTAGGCTAGAAAGCTGGGGACTTTGCGGCGTTGGATGTTTCCTTGGCCTTTCCCTGTTGGGTGGGATTGGCCTCAATCTTTCTCTTTAGGCGTGAGTTCTCCTATCTAAGTTGCTCCATTTCATCAATCTACCCGCCAACTTTGGTTGCATTTTCGCTTGGCCTTCCAGGATAGTGGCTAAGTCCGGGGTGGTATTAGCAGGTGCTACAAGACCTGCTTCAGTTTGTTTGTTAACTCCTGCTCTGTTGCGGGTTGAGACCATCTTTGAGAGAATGCGGGTTGATCCGTAAAGTATCACTTCGTGCCCCACGGTGGACGCCAATTGTTCCTGTGGAGAACAAATAAGAGATGTCAGACACGAATATCACCTTACCTCAATCCGCAATCTCCCTAGCAAGCTTTCTTCCGGTATGTATGCGTTATCTGCTGGTGTCTCGGTTTGGACTGATTTGGACTTGGGAGGGGTTACCTGCGGAAGCGACTCTGACGCTCACGTCAGCTAAGGATTCTCAAAAGGTCAAATCTCGTGATTAGGGAATTAATGAATGTGTACCTTTAATTGGTGGGGTCCATGCGTATTCATATATTATTAATTATGTATGGCAATGTCATGGGCTAGGCCTTTGTTTGGGCCATAGGTGGGTCTAGGCCTAGCCTAGGCCCCTTAGCTTGATTATTGTGGGCCCTAGGGGCTTTGCTAGTAATGCTCTAAGTCTGTCAAGTTCTCGCTTAATTTCCTTAAGTTAGCGGCTTAGGCCAGTTACTCTTTATTCGCTTAGCATATATAGTGATCATTTGTGTCCTTGGGGGCTATGTAGGCGGATTATACGGTTATAGTCAAGCTAAGCCGCCTAGGTGTAGTACAATTAATAATATTATATATATAAAGTGATAAACATTTTTGTGTTCTTTTTTTTCAATTTTATCCTCTTAATTATTATATTTTTAAATTAAATAATTATTTATAATAAAAAAATATTTTTGAGGTTTATTATTTACTAATTTTAGTAACTATTTTTTGAATTGAAATAATTATTGAGACATAAAGATAAATGAATAACAAAACAAACAAAAAGATAAGAAATTGAAACATGATAATAATAGTGATAATAATAATTATTATTATTACTATTATTAATAGTGATAATAATAATATTTTTTTCTATTACTTCTTTTCTTATATCAATGATATATAATAATAAAATTAATATATTACATATTAATTACTAATAACAATAATAACTTTACTATTAATAATGTTAATAATACTAATAATAATAATATATAGTAACATATAATAATAATAATATTATTATTATTATAATAATTATTATTATTGTAATATTGTTTATAATTTTACTACTATCACTACAAATAATATTTATAATAATAATATTATTAAAATTTACAAATAATAATACTTATAACAATATTACAAATGATAACATTACTTATAATTAATATTATAGTTGAAATCATAAATAAATGTAAAAATAAAAAATAAATTAACTTTTGTAGGATTTGAACTCGGGTCCTTTTGTACAAGTTTTAAAATGATGAAAAAATTATTTTTATGACACTAGTCAATAAAAGACAAGGTGTAATGTAGTAATTTTGGTAGTATCTTCTTTTCTTAATATGTAATAGATATTCTTGAACATGATGAGTGGTAATATAATCATAGATGTATAGGAATTATCACGAAACATGAATTGGTTGAATTGATTATGCACTAGAGTTGTAATTAGATGGTTATATGTTCGAATCTTAGCTTATGCAAAATAAGTTCCTTTTTCCTAAATTATTTTTTGCATAGATGAGAAGGGTTAGAAACCCTAACCATCTAAGAGAGAAAAGAATAGGTTCTGAGACTACCATAGTTGTGAGGGTTTTTGAGAGGGCATTTTGGACACCAGTTAGAGAAAATATTGAGGATTTGGAGCTAATTTGGAGAGGAGATCAAGGTTAGAGCAATTGTGGTGCAAGAAGGATTCCAACCTATTCACTTGTAAGTAGGAATTCCAGGTGGAAAAGATGTTTCTAAGTGTGGGTTGATGTAGGGAAATGAAAAATTGTGAAATTTAGAGGTGGTTGGAGGGAATTGGATTCATAAAGGTTTACATAAAATTTAGGGTTTGGAAAATTGGGGATTTCGAGTTGGGGATCATTGATGTGCGAATTACATTGGGAACGTATTTGTTAGTATTTAAATTGATATTAAGTAGCGTTGGATGTACGTTTGTTTGCTAAATTGTGGGAATGGACAAAGGAAGGCATTTTGGGATTTTTGGGACCTTTGCAAGTGTCAGGAAATCCTGGGTTTTACCTAGTGGCACCTTGCTTGTTGCGAAGCGCCAGCGCTGTGTAGATTGACACTATGTGGTTGAGGTGCAATGCAGTCTTAAGACTGTTGGGTCAATTTACTTATGAGGGTGGATTAGGGAACTTTGAACAAAGGATGAAAGGGAGGAATAATACATAGATAAATGATTGTAAATGGTTTTAAGGTTAGATTGTGATTGGGAGTTTTATGGTGTGAGGCATAATGTATATTAGTTCACAATATCAGGACTATGCATATGATTGACTGCATATCATGATTTAGGAATTTGATATTCTCTTTTGAGTTAACTTAATTATATCATGAAATTATGTGGCTAAAGGAGATGGAAGATGTGGGATTACATGAGGGTTGACTGGAAGGGGTGACTATAGTTATTGATTTATATACAACTTGAGATCAGGTTGAGATATGGGTTATTAACTGCTGAAATTGGAGTGTCTATGTTTAAGCTTAACTTGTAATTAAGTGTGAAGGTGAAAATGATTCCAAATGGGGATGGTAAGAGTGCATTTTCCTATGTAGGATTGCAAGCAGATGGATCAAGATTACTTGTAGGAGTTCACTATTTGGTGAATCCATGGAGCTTGCGGGAGTTATAGAGAAAGTGAGACTTGGTGCTGTAGTGAGGAAAACTAGTAAAACGCTTTTACTAGTGTGGCGCCTGGCGGGAGGACATAACCGCCAGGCGATAGCTCCAAATCCAGAGAGCTATTGGTACGCTTGGCGCCTGGCAGTGATGTTCGTTGCGCCAGACGATACTTGCAAGGTTAGAGGCTTCAAGGGCGCGTGGCGTCTGGCGACATGATGCTTCCGCCAGGCGGTCTCTAGTTGGTTTCGCTTGGCGGCACTTAGATAGCGCCGAACGATAATGTAGGGGTAGGAAGCTTGTATGCATGGATGTGCATGGTCTACAAGGCTTTGGGTGATACCTTAAAGATGGACTTACTGGAGTATTCCTTGATTTGTGGTTCAGAATGGTATCCCTTGAGTTGTGGCTCGGGATGGAATCTCTTGAGTTGTGGCTCAAATTGACGAGTGTTACCGGTGTGAGTGTGCAAGTTATGGCTCGTACTGAGGGTCTCCACTCGATTGAGCAATTACAGGTTGTGGCAAGAGATGTGATAATCTTGTGTCGAGAGTACAAACTATGGTTCGTATTGGGAACTCGACCTGGCGTTATGGAGTGTGGTCTGTAGCATGTTTTCCTGCACGTGTTCTACAAGTTGTGGCTTGTAGTGGTCGCAACAAAGGGTATTTTGAGGTTATCATCTAAAGACGTAGAACATGGAAACATGGTGGTGGCCATGTGGTATGGTATCAAAGGACAAAGTTCCTTTGATAGATGTGTGTGTATATATATATATATATATATATATATATATATTGTCTATGTTTTTATCTGTTAGCTCATCCTATCTACTTGTGTTTGGCGATGATCGTGTAATTCGATACATGGGAGAAGATGATGTTGCATGTGGTTCTGGTGAGGCACAGAGCCGGAGATGAGCTAGCTGGGGAAAGCTCTTATGGGGTTCATTGCTTTATGGATTTTAATGTTTTTGTAAACATTTATGTTATTAGACTTTGAACTTGTAGTTAACATTTATATTTTGTGGATTTTGAATTATAAGAAAGTTAATAAATGTTTTCATTTTCCTTCGTTTTTGGGAAAAGGCAATGTAAATTAATGCGTCTTTATTAACTATTTTATTTTATTTGACTGAAATTAGTAATATTCGACCGGGATGTTATATTTGGTATCAAAGCTTTGTTTTCAAAAGATTTTTGGGGTCTTTGGGGAGTGAGCTTACTGTGTTTCGAGTGTGAGACTATTTTGTTCTTATTGATTATTAGGATTTGTTTGCATAGATATAACTTGAGTTGTTTAATGTGAACAACTGAAAAATGTGGCATGCACGGGCTATGGCTAACAGGAGACGTAGGAATAATGTTGGGGCTGATGAAATTGCAAACGCAATCCATCGGATGGTAGATGCTATACAACCTATTGCAGCACAACCTCGAGCCATGATTTCACCTACTCGGTCGGTGACTATGGAAGATTTCATGAGGCACATGCCAACAAAATTCACTAGCAAAACAACTCCAAATGAGGTGAATGCATGGTTGTGAGAAGATCTATAGAGTGATAAACTGCACATATGCTCAGAAGCTTACCTTCATCACATTCCTCTTAGTGGTCGATGTTGAGTATTGTTGGGAGGGGATGTCGTAACAAATGTAGACCTAAGTAGAGGAGGTGACTTGGGATACCTTTAGGACGCGATTCCTAGAGAAATACTTTCTTGACAGTGCAAAACATGAGAGGGAAGCTGAGTTCCTCACATTATAGCAAAAGAACATGACAGTACAAGCCTACACTGACAAGTTCAAGTATTTGGCGAGATTTTACTTGCAGGCTATCACAAAGGAGTGGAGGAGGAGGAGCATGAAATTCGAGGGCGGGCTGAAGCATGAGCTACGCAGGTTCATTATACCGTTGAGAGTTTGTGAGTTTCCAGTTTGGGTCGAGCAGGCCAAGTTAGTTGAGCAGCTAGAGATGGGACCCAGTAGAGTTGTCATTGATGGTATCACGTAGTGGAATGCTTAGTGTTTGGACAAAAACCAAGATGGGGGTGAATTGGTTTTTAATGTTAAAATTAATACTTTAAAATTTTTCTGAAAATTTTAACAATTAATTTAATATTAGTTCCTTTAAATGCAACAGTAGATACAATAAAGAGATAGGGAAGAAGATTTAACACAAGTATTTATACTGGTTCAGATCAAAAGATCCTACGTCCAGTTGTTAATCTCTTTAAACAAAGAGATTAACTCAATCACTAAATATATCATATTAAAATCAGATAACAAAAGAATAGGGAAAAAACACCTATCTTGAAAACACAAGAGATGAACAACCTTTCTCTGAATCACACAGAGAACTTGACCTAACTTTCCTAGCAACAGCAACAACACTCAATCTCCTCGAAACCCTCTTAGGAAAATTTATCGCTCTACCCACACTAGGTTTCTCAAAGCTCTTTTAAGAACACTCAAAGAACTTTCTTTGCAGTCACAACACTAGCACTTTAACTTCTTAAAAAGGTAAGTTCGAAGTAGCACTGCAGTTCCTTAAATAGGAGTTTCAAAATTTAGGTCAAAAACTAAACAATCATGTTCAAACTGCCATGGATAATCGATTATCACTAGTGATAATCGATTATTCCAATGTGTTTTCTGAAAACAAAACTTTGAGCAGATAATCGATTATCAGGGGTGATAATTGAGTATTCTAGTTGATGAAGGATTATCTTGTTTCTTCTTAAGATTATTGAATATGGTGTGAGTTGATTAAGAAAGCTAAGTGAAATCCCCCACTGGACATTAAGATAGCATGCTATCTAGATGTGAAGGTTCCTTTCACAAAGGTCAAGAAAAGAAGATGATGGATTGATTCAAAACAAAAATGAAATGGAAAGCACATAAACCATAGAAAACCAAGAACAATTAAACGAAGAAGAAAACATAAAATGGAAAGCAAAAGGAATGGTAAAAATGTGAGAAGCACGCCACTACAAGGCTAGGCTAGAAGCCATGGCAACCTTGAAGATGAGTGAATGTGTGCCGCCACTTGCTATGCAAGATAAGGCTTAAAAGTATTCACTCCCTAGGGAGGAAATCTCACAAATGGTTGAGACACAACAGTGTTTTTACTTAAAAATGTTCAACCCTTTTACATGTCTAGGAGCACCCCTTGTAAAAAAGAGTTTAGGGGCCTTTAAGCAAATAAAAGATACCTAAGGATGTCTCTACAAAATCTAACCCTAGTTCTAGAAACTAGGTCAAATAAGGTTACAAAAAATGAGAGACAAAAAGAGCTAACTATGGTGTGTGCAAGGCTAATTTCGTTCTAGCACTAAAGGAGACCAAAAAGGTGTCTCATATGTCTCCAAAAGTGGCCAAAGTGTGCTAAAAACAGAGGAGACCAAAGGTACATAGGTATACTTGCTTTATGCCTTTTACTTTATGCTTTATGCCTTTGCTTTACTCTCTCCTCCACATCATTTATGCTCCTCGATCACCATGCACCACCTAGCATTGCTTTCTTACTCCTAATTAACCTACAAAGCAAATAAACATGGATTAGGATGTTGGCTTAAGTCAAGTCAACTATAGTCAACAATTCAAACCTAGTCAAAGGTCAACAAGTCAACTAAAGTTAATTCAACTAAGTCAACTTAGGGAATCAAAAATAACAAACACAAATGAAAGGGATGAAGGATTAGTGAACTTCCTTTCTAAACATGCTTAGTCTTCTTAAGCATGTGCCTCCATCCTTGGTTAGGGTCAATCCTTCGTCACCAGTGCGTTTTTGAAAAATTGAACTCAGCTTAGGATAATCGATTATCCTAAGTGATAATCGATTATCCTAAGTGATAATCGATTATCACATTGGATTTTAGAAAAATAAAAGAATCATAAAGATTTTGAACTGGCTTTTGATTCTAAGTTATTCTAAGCACTTTAAAATAGTTTACAAGATAACTTTAAACATGAAACACTTGTCTTCATATTCTCCTCCAGATGGCTTTTAAGTTTCTTTTATCATCAAAATCTTGCTTCAACATTTAACTTGTCTTTTGCTTTTGCCAACAGTTTGGTCTCAAAAGAACACTCTTGATAGTAAGCAGCAGAAGAAGCCATATAGCAGACCATAGTCTTCATCTAGAAGGCTATAATGCTATAACTGTGGGGGAGAACATCTCAAGAAGGACTGCCCTAAAGCCTTTGGCAGTTGTGAAAGAGGCTCGAGCATTGACAAGTGTTACATGTGTGAGTTGGTGGAGCACCGGCTAAGAAGCCACTAGGAGAGCGACCTAGAGCGCGAGGTGAGTGTTTGCCCTGATCAACACTGAGGCGACACAATCAGGTAACTTGGTGAAGGATTCTTGTTTATTATTTAATCAGCGTGTGGTGGTGTTATTTAATTGAGGAGCCACTCACTCATTCATATCCAAGGAGTCTGTAGGAAGCCTCTAGCTAGTAGTACCCCATTTGGAGTGTGAGTTGATAGTCGTGACACCAACATCTGAACAGGTATCCACCAACTCAGTTTGTGTTATAAGACCCGTGAAAAATTAAATAAATAATTAATTAATAAATGCGGGTAGTGGGAGCCTTTAAGGCATTAATTATTTATTTATACGATGTAGAAAAGTATTAGCTCAAATGGTTGAGAGTACTTGATGGTGTGAGAGCACTTGAGTTCAAGTCCTATGTATGCCAATTGTGTGTTGTTTAATTTATTATTATTTTTAATAATATGCTTGATCATGTTGAGTGATAATATAATCATAGAATTATATTAAATATCAAGAAACATGAATTGGTTTGATGGTTATGCATTGAATTGGCATTGACATGGTCATGGGTTCGAACCTTAGGAATTCTAAATTAAACTTATTTTTTTGTTAAAATTAGTTTTGGCATGAAGGTGAAAGGGTGGAGAAAACCCTAGATGAATGAGCAGCCAAGGGAGGTTGGGAAAACAATCCATAAGTGACTTTGAATGACAATTAAAATTGGTCTAAATGTCATTTTCGTTTTCCCTTCATTATTGTTAATTAAGACACCATTAAATGACAAATTGGGAGATAATATAGGGGTTTGGAGGCTGGATTTTTGAGAGCATGGTAAGGTGCACGAAATTAAGGAAAAATAATGATTAGTAAGTGAGTTAGAGGAGCTAAATTGAGGTGGTGCAAAGGAGAGCATTGTTGATCAAAGGGGAAGTTCTAGTATTTGCGTTTTAAGCAAGGAAACCAGGTTAAGGGAGCTTTTACGCGTTAATTGTATGTTTAATTCTTATTGCCATGCTAAATAGAGTAACCTTACGTGTTACCTTTATTTTAAATTCGATTGGCATGCTAAATAAAGTAATTTCATGCGTTGATTATTTTAAGTCTGATTGGCATGCTAAGTATGGTATGATTATGTATGAGTTGTTGTATTCCAACAGAAGTTGTGGTTCTAGGAAATTTCCAAAAATTGTCTGGTCGACGATGAACTGCCGTCAGACGATTCTTTCCTCTTTTAGGCAATTTAGGGTTCCTATAGAGGAACCACCTGCCAGAAATAGTGTAAAATAGCTTGTTGGACCACTGTTGACCAAAACTTTGCCCAAAGTTGACTGGTTGACCAATGCTGACTTGTTGACTGTCCAACGAGAGGCTGCCACGTGTCAGAGCAGTCTCTCTCCCAAATTAGATTTCCTTTCCGCAATTAGGGTTTGGCTACCGTGAGGGTTGCCGCAAGGTGCGTTTCACAGATCCGAGGGTGGCCACTATTTTTCCAATGGAGGATGTGTTCGGCGGCGCGTTTCACTGCTGTTGCGGTGTGGACGGCACTAGGCATGCATCCTTGTGGCAGTGGTGGTGCTTATGGCCACAGATCAGAGGTTCGTGAATGGCGGAGGCTCTGCGTTGCATCATAGAATCGTGGTTTCCCTCACAGTGAAGGAGATCAACGAAGGTTGGTGGTGGCCTAGCGAGTGGTTCCGCGAGTTCATGGTCATTGTTGCGGTGGCTGTCGCATTGACGGGGTGCAGGTTCGCAGGAGGTCGCGACGCGCGCAAACTCGAAGCTGTGCAGAACGGAGACGCTTCGACGGTGCAACTATGGTGATTCCAGAGCGAGGGCGAATAGTGATGGCAGCGTGATGATGTAGGAAGAAGAAGGTGCGACGAACTTCGTGTTCCCGAATACGGGTGAGGTTCTGGCAGCTCGTGCGAGAAGAGGGTGCAGCCATGGATTCCGGCATGAGCTCGAGTGGTGGGTGGCAACAGGAGACGTCGAAGAAGATGGTGGTGCGCAGATAGAGCGACAGCGTTCGTCTTGGACAGCGAAGGCATCACGGTTGCACGGGGGTGGAGGGGCGAACGAATGGCAGTGCGACGTGGTGGCTGTTTTCCAGCGTGTGCAACGGTGGCCGGATGTGTTCGTGGCGGCCATGGAGGTGGCGGCTGCGGAGTGTGGCGGCTACGGAGTGGGTTGGTGCAAAATAGAGAGAGGATGAGAGATTAGGGTTAGGGTTTGTGTTGGGAAGGAGATGATGACGTGGTAAACATTGATTGGTGATTTGAGTTAGTGGAGGATTGATGATCTGGAAAATTGTCATTGGTTATTTAGTAAGTGGAGGATTGCCACGTGGCGTAATCCGGTGGACTGAAGCTTAAGTGACATTAGAGGTGCAAATTAGTAAAAAGAAGGGGTGCATAACAGAAATAAAAAGTCCAATTACAAAAGGGGGTGTAAACCTGAAAACTGAGGGTGTAGTTAGCTCCAGAAATATTCCTTTTCAGAAATACAAAGTTCAATTGCAGAAGGGGGTGTAAACATGAAAACTGGAAGTGTAGTTTGCTCCAGAAATCTCTCTTTTCAGAAATAGATAGTCCAATTGAAAAATGGGGGGTGTAAACATGAAAATTGGGGGTGCATTTATTACCTGAACTATTCCTCTCCAAAATTCTTATTTTGGGACTTATTTTATGACTTAAAATATTCACTATTTACAATCTTAAGGACCTAAATTAAATTCTAGTTGCCTTATTTAACTTAAGATTATCTAAACAAATTTGATGCAACTAATATCATTTCTTATGCGTGAAAATAATGTTAAATTCCCAAAAGCTAAATATTTAATGTGAACAAAGGTTCGACCCATCACACCTTCCATGCGGTCTGGAAGCGTGCAACGCCTAATGGTACGTGTCCCCCGCTAGGCGATTTTATTGTAGCAGTATTGGTATTCTTATTCTTGATGTGTGTGATCTACAAAGCTTTAGTAATGCTTTAAAGGTCGTCTTGCTGGTGTTCCTTGAGTTGTGGCTCGGAACGTATTCCTTGTGTTGTGGCTTGGGATAGGGGTTAAGCACGTGGCATTTTCTGGGTTGTGGCCCGGAATGACGTCCCTTGAATTGTGGCTCGGGATAGCGCATGAACACGAGGAACTCTTAAGTTGTGGCTTGGGTTGGCGAGTGTTGCCGATGTGAGTGTGCTGGTTGTGGCCAGTACGGATGGCTCCAGATGGATTGCCCTCCTTAGTAATTAGCTGATGAGTTCGGTAGTCTTGGGCCGTTACGAACTATGTTCGTATATGGGAACTCCACTTGGCGTTACGGTGTATGATCCGTAGCATGGTTTCCCGCACGTGCTCTATCGGTTGTGGTCGATAGGTATGGCAGTAAGACATCTTTAGGAAATTGCCATAAGACGTAGAACACGATTATTATGGTAGTGGCCATGTGGTATGGGATCAGAGGAATAGATTCCTTTGGTGTGATTGTGTGATATATATAACTGTGCAATATATATATATATATATATATATATATATATATATATATATATATATATATATATATATTATATATATATATATATATATATATGGAATTTGTTAGGTCACCCAATTGCTTGTGTTTGGCGATGATCGTGTACGCGGTACCTGGGAGTAGATGATATTGCAGGTGGATCTGGTGAGGCCTAGAGACGGAGCGGGGCTAGTTTTGGGAGAAGATTTTTTATCAAAGCTTTTATTATGTTTTGGAACAGTTGTAATATTTTATATTATTAAACTTGGTTTTTATTATGGATTTTATGTTTCAGTTATAGTAGAGGTTTTGAGATTATTTATTACTACTATACGATTTTAATTTTCTCGCGTTTTGGGAACATAAGTTATAATAAATGAAGTGTTATTATTTATTTCTTTATTTTATTATTTAAATCCGTAATATCCGGTCGAGATGTTACATTTGGTATCAGAGCAATGGTTTTCAAAAGATTTTTGTGCCTTGGGGAGTGAGCTTGACGCGTTTCAGGTGTAACTTGTGTGTTGTAGCTAAGTTCTAGTGCTTAACTCTATATGTCTAAGCTTAGAAACAGTGTCTTTGCTAGGTTTTGTTGAGCAGGCAAGAAATGTTGCTTGTGAGGCTTAGAAAAAAAAAATGACACTCTTACCGGGTTTTGGTGAACAGGTAAGGGTGAGGCTCTTGTCGGGTTTTGTTGAACAAACAAGAGTTGTGTTTATAAGGCTTAGGGAAAACAACACTCTTACCGGGTTTTGGTGAGCAGGTAAGGGGTGGGCTCTTGCCGGGTTTTGGTGAGCAGGCAAGGGTTGTTGTTTGTGAGTCTCAAGGGAGGCAACGCTCAAACCGGGTTTTGGTGAGTAGGTAAGGGTGATATTTTTGCTAGGTTTTGATGAGTAGGCAAGAGTTGTTGCTTACGGGTCTTAGTAAAAGCAGCGCTCTCACTGGGTTTTGGTGAGTAGGTAAGAGTGATACTCTTGCTGGGTTTTGGTGAGTAGGCAAGGGTAGTTGCTTATAAGACCTAAGGAAAGTAATGCTCTTACCGGGTTTTGGCAAGCAGGTAAGGGGTATTACTTGTCTTTCCCGATGCGTTGGTGCGCAATGGGAGAGGTTCTTTTCAAGAAGCGTTGGTGCGCAGGAAAGGAACTTATGAACTGGAAGTATTAAGAACAGAAAATGTCTTGGTAGAATGATGAGGGTGCACACTCATGACTATATTTGAGATAGTTTCCTCTCTTAATTCTAAAGGTTTCAGTAAAAGAGAAAAAAGTGATAGGTTGAGTTTTTCTCCTATACCTTTCTTGTTATGTTTGCGTTTTTTGTGATATGTGTGTGTTATCTGTAGTGGTTGACTACAAAATCAAGGTCAAACTTGATCTGTTTGTTCTGCAAGACTTGGGTAGGGCCTTTGAGAAAATCTCTTTATCAAAGATTCAAGTATGCATAAGGATATCTCGGTAGGCAAGGAAAAATAAGTTGGTTTGTTTAAGCCTAAAAAGTGAAGTCGAAACTCAGAATCAATGTGTTTGGCAAAGTTATTTTCAAGGATAAGTTCTTAGGGCTAACACTACAATTTTGGTAAGAGAAATTGAATTTAAAAGTTAGAACAAGGAGAGGTGTCAGCGCATGTGTGTGCAGTAGAGTGGAAGAGTTAAATTGATACTACAACTTAATATAGGGATAAGGTCAGAAGGAAAAGTGAGGAAACATATGAGGTGAAGGATAAAATAAAAGGGTAGGCACCAGGAAGGGAGAATTTCAAGATAAAGGAAGTTGAGGCAATCCTATCTACATTTTTTTCCTAGGTGAGCTCAATTTTCGAGGACAAAATTTTTTTAAGGTGGGGAAAATGTAAGACCCGTGAAAAATTAAATAATTAAATAAATAAATAATTAATAAATGCGGGTAGTGGGAGCTTTTAAGGCATTAATTATTTATTTATATGATGTGGAAAAGTATTAGCTCAAATGGTTGAGAGTACTTGATGGTGTGAGAGGACTTGAGTTCAAGTCCTATGTATGCCAATTGTATTAAATTGTTTAATTTATTATTATTTTTAATAATATGCATGATCATGTTGAGTGATAATATAATCATAGAATTATATTAAATATAAAGAAATATGAATTGGTTTGATGGTTATGCATTGAATTGGCATTGAGGTTTATTGAGTTGGTGCTAAGGAGACCATTGGTGATCAAAGAGGGAGCTCTAGCATTTGCGTTTTAAGCAAGGAAACCAGGTTAGGGGAGCTTTTACACGTTAATTGTATGTTTAATTGTGATTGCCATGCTAAATAGAGTAACCTTACGTGTTACCTTTATTTTAAATTCGATTGGCATGCTAAATAAAGTAATTTCATGCGTTGATTATTTTAAGTTTGATTGCCATCCTAAGTATGATATGATTATGTATGAATTGTTGTATTCCAACTAAAGTTGTGGTTCTGGGAAATTTCCAGAAATTGTCTGGTCGGCGATGAACTGCCGCCAGACGATTCTTTCCTCTTTTAGGCAATTTAGGGTTCCTATAGAGGAACCATCTGCCAGAAATAGTTTAAAATAGCTTGTTGGACCATTGTTGTGGCCCGGAATGACGTCCCTTGAGTTGTGGCTCGAGATAGCGGATGAACACAAGGAACTCTTGAGTTGTGGGTCGGGTTGGCGAGTGTTGCCTGTGTGAGTGTGCTGGTTATGGCCTGTACGGATGGCTCCGGATGGATTGCCCTCCTCAATAATTAGCTGACGAGTTTGGTAGTCTTGGGACGTTACGAACTATGTTCGTATATGGGAACTCCACCCAGCGTTACTGTGTATGATCCATAGTATGGTTTCCCGCACGTGCTCTATCGGTTGTGGCCGATAGGTATGGCAATAAGACATCTTGAGGAAATCGCTATAAGACGTAGAACACGATTATTATGGTAGTTGCCATGTGGTATGGGATCAAAGGAATAGATTCCTTTGGTGTGATTGTGTGATATATATAACTGTGCAATATTTATATATATGTGGAATTTGTTAGCTCACCCTATCTGCTTGTGTTTAGTACACGGGAGCAGATGATATTGCAAGTGAATCTGGTGAGGCCTAGAAACGGAGCGGGGCTAGTCTTGGGAGAAGAATTTTTATCAGAGTTTTTATTATGTTTTGGAACAATTGTAATATTTTATATTATTAAACTTGATTTTTATTATGGATTTTATGTTTCAATTATAGTAGAGGTTTTGAGATAATGTATTACTACTATACAGTTTTAATTTTCCCTCGTTTTGGGAACATAAGTTATAATAAATGAAGTTTTATTATTTATTTCTTTATTTTATTATTTAAATCCGTAATATCCGGTCGGGATGTTACATGTGTGGGATACCCTATAAAAGTGGAAGGCCACAGGTTCAAGGTGAATCTCATCTACTTGCCTTTGGAGGGACTTGATGTGATTATGTAGATGGACAGGTTGTCAAGCAACCATATTGTTATTGATTATGGATGGCACAAAGTGATATTCTTAGAGATAGAAGGACTCGAGTTGATATTGACTCAAAAAGCGCTGAAAGAGATGGAAGTTGGAGCTACTTGCTTCATGATAGTGGCTCAAGCAGAAAAGAAGAGCACAATTGAGCAAATTAGAAGCATTCCAATGGTAGACAAGTATGTCAATTTTTTCCCAAATGAAGTGCTTGGATTATCGCCAAGTAGGGATGTCAATTTCACCATTGATATCATCCCTGAAGCTAGCCCAGTATCCGTGACACCGTATAGAATGGCACCGGTAGAATTAGTTGAGCTGAAGAAGAAGATGGAGGATCTGTTAGAGAAAAAGTTCATCCAACTAAGTTCATCGCCATGGGGAGTGTAACATCCCTACTTTTAATAAATTATATTATTTACTTTATCTTCCCTCTAAATATAAGAGTTAGAAAATCATGTGTTTTTATTAGTGTTTTGTATTATATCTAGATATAGTTTGAACATTGAGAAATGAATTAAGTAGTTTTTAAGAAACATTAAGAATAAGTAAAATAAAAATAATAATAAATGACTACAACAATATATATATATATATATATATTATCAAAAAATATATATAAATTACTAATACATAGATATATAGGTTAAAAAAAATAATAAAGGAATCTTCTAATATTAAATCTAAGAGATAAGAAAGAAAAAATAAATAAATAAAGTAAAAAGAAGAAGATAAGAATATAGGAATATGAGAATAAGAAGTGATAAGATTGCATTTAATGCATGCAATAATCACTTTGAACCTAAGTATGTGTGAATGTGATAGGAAAGAGAAAGAAAGAAATGAGCAAATGATGATTACGTAAGAGAAAAAAAAATGCATGAAGCTTATCTCTTTAATAATGAAGAGAATCTTAGCATTAATGAAATTGCACATGGTTTGCTTATAAAAGGATGGCATGAAAGAGAAAATTGTAGAAAGAATTAAAGAAAGGGTGAGTTAAGTGAGAAAGAAAGAAGGGAAGAGAGAGAAAGAGAGAAAGAAATAGAGAGAAAAAGTTGGAGCAAAACATTTGAAAGAGATCTTGGTCTTCTAGAAGTATTACTAGTGTGTACCTCCAACTAATCAGGTAAGGGGGGTGAGGTTAAGTTCTTTTTATATTAATCTTGATAAAATCATGGGTGTTATATTAATCTCTTATTTATTTTGAATCATATATTATTTTATTTACTTCCCTTTAACTTATTTTCATTTACTATCATCTTATATTTATTTAATTTATCTTCAGTTGTATACTGATCTTGTTTACCTATTTTAATTTATCTCTAATTATGCATTGGTCCTCTTTATTTATTTTATTTAATCTCCAGTTATTCATTGGTCCTATTTATTTATTTTATTTTATCTCTAGATTTGCACTGGTCCTATTTATTTATTTTATTTTATTTATCTTCAGTTATGCACTGGTCCTGTTTATTTATTTATTTTATTTATCTCCAGTTATGCACTGGTCCTGTTTATTTATTTTATTTAATTTATCTCCAATTATGCACTAGTCCTATTTATTTATTTAATTTAATTTATCTCCAGTTATGCACTAGTCCTGTTTATTTATTTTATTTTATTTAATCTTCAGTTATGCACTGGTCCTGTTTATTTATTGTATTTTATTTTATCTCCAGTTTCGCACTGATCCTATTTTATTTTATTTATCTGTGGTTATGAACTGATCCTGTTTATTTATTTTAATTAATATATCTCCAGTTACACGCTGGTCTTGTTTAATTTATATTTTTATTATTATATTTATTTATAATATTATAATCCTTATCTAATTATTTATTTAAAGTTCTTCATTTGATTCTTATTTTATCACTATTTTATAATTAAAAAAAATGTGAAGTGAAAGTAAATATTATTTTATTCAATGAGCTTGAATGGAAGAAAATTGCATGTACATTTATCGTTGTTTATATTCTTTGTGTATAGTTTATACAATGACATGATTTGATAGTCATCACATTTTATGACCTTTGAAAATATCCAAGAGTATGTCAGTTAAGTAAGA
>Ga0214543_1004499_pt1 | contig 26353 bp, 27 predicted proteins | sample CNSS2metaG_FD_160094 | JGI IMG/M metagenome (GOLD analysis project Ga0214543, IMG submission 160094) | Root nodule microbial communities from cowpea collected in UCLA plant growth center, Los Angeles, California, USA - CNSS2 | ecosystem: Host-associated > Plants > Roots > Nodule | place: USA... | reverse complement strand
ACGAACTTTGAGAGGAAGTCTAGGGTCTCCGCACACTGCTGGCCAAATGGGAACGAAGAGCAAGTGGGACGAATCTCAAAACGCTGCAAATGGGGATGAAAACGGAAAATAATCGGTTCAAAACGCATAAAATCAACCCATAATCAAACCCCAATAAGTTTGATGGCGAAAACCTTTCGAAACTCACCTGGAGGGGGTCGAAAATGGCGTCGCCGGCGAGAACTCTCGCGAAAACGATGAACAGCGCGAGGGTTTCTGCGTTTCGCGCAGAGATAAACTGAAACTTAACGTCGGGGGTGTTATGTCCGACGTTAAGTGACGTCGGGGGTGGGAGGGGCCGACGTAAAAGGACGTTTGGCGCGCGCTGGTCCGACGTCAAGGGACGTTTGTCGAGCTGGGGGCCGACGTCCTTTTTTGAGTGACGTCGGGGTATTTTTTGACAGACGTTAAGTAACGTCTGCCCGCTCCACGTCAGACGTTAAAAATGTCTCGTTATTTACAAAAATGCCACCGCTCATTTTTAACGTTGGGCTTTTTTTAGGCAGACGTTATTGGGGTGACGTTAAAGGCCTTTTTTGTGTACAAACTTGAGCTCAACATCTTGTAGAAAAAGTGTTTAAAGTTGGACGTGAAGGATAAAGCCATAATATGGCATTTTCAGTATGGGCACTTGAATTTTGGATGCATGGCCGAGTTGTCAAAGAAGCATTTGTTGCTCAGACTACCTAGTTAGAGTTTGAGAAGAAGTTTTGTGAAGAATGTGTACATGGAAAACATTTGAGGACTAGGTTTCCAAACTCGGCTAGGTACAACGCATAAGAGCAGCTTCGCCTAATACATACTAATCAGTGTGGACCAATTTCTTCTAGTTTGTTTAGTGGTAAGAAATATTTCATTTCATTCATAGATGATTTCCCTCAAAAAGCTTGGGTGTATTTCTCATAGGAGAAATCAAAAGCATTTGAGGCGTTCAAGAAGTTTAGGTTGATGGTGGAGAAAGAGACTGGTAAGCATATTAAAGTAGTGCAATCTGATAGGGCAAGAGAATTCACATCAGTAAAGTTCATGGAGTATTGTGAAGAGCAAGGTATAAGGCGTTTTCTCAACCTTCAATATTCACCACAACAGAATGACATCACTAAAAGGAAAAATCAAACCATCCTTGATATGGCTTAAACCATGCTTAAAGGGAAAAACATGGTAGAGAAGTTTTGGGCAGAGGTAGTGCAGTGTGTTGTATATGTCCATAATAGGTGCCCGCATTCCAAACTAGATGGTATGGCATTGTAAGAAGCATGGAGTGGAAGAAAACTGAGTATAAGACATTTCAAAGTTTTTGGAAGCATGGGTTATGGTCATGTTCCCGTCCAGCTTAGAACAAAACTTGATGATAGAAGCAAAAGGTATGTTTTTATTAGCTATAATCAAGAGGCAAAAGCCTACCTACTATATAATCCAGGTACAAGCAAAGTTTTGGTGAGTCAGGATGTCCAGGTAGATGAGGATAATGAATGGAATTGGGAAGACTCAAAGGAGATGTCTTCAGGGAGTACGACCTTTGGGGCAGAGAAATCAAAAATAACTGGGAGGAGCTTGGAAACCACAAACGATTATTCTAAGGAAGCTGATGAAACTATGGGACCCAAAACTTGGAGTTTGTGGGACATCTACAACTCCACTGATGAGGTACATCTAATGTGCTTGGTGGTAGGTGCAGAAGATGTTAAATTTGAAGAGGTCATGCGAGATGTAAAAAAGTAATGGATGAGGAGATAAGCTCAACTGAAAAAAAAATGAAACATGGGAGCCGACCAATTGGTGTGAAGTGGGTATACAAAAAGAAAACCAATGTAAATGTCAAGGTGGAGCGTTACAAGGCCCGATTCATGGTGACAAACTACAAATAACAGAAAGGTGTTGACTATGATGGAGACAATCCAACTGCTATTTTCTTTAGCAGCACAACACGAATGGAGGATACAACAAATGGATGTGAAGTCTACATTCCTTAATGGGGTTCTGGAAGTGGAGGTCTACATGGAGCAATCTCTCGGCTACATGAAAAGAGGTGAAAAGAAGAGGGTGTTGAAGCTAAAAAAGGCACTATATGGCTTGAATCAGGCTCCCCGAGCTTGGAATGAAAGGACATACACTTATTTCAAGAAGAATGGTTATGAGTGTGTCCATATGAACATGCTCTATATTTAAAAAGGTAAAAAGGAGATGTTTTGTTTGTTGCTCTATATGTAGATGACCTGATATTTATGGGAAGTAAAGCCAAGCTACTCGAAGAGTTTAAAGAAGTGATAAAGAGAGAGTTTGAGATGACCAATCTGGGCGTCATGAAATACTTTTTAGGTTTAGAGGTGGACCATAACATGACATGTTTCTTTATGTCCCAAAAGAGGTATGTTAAGGAGTTACTAAAGAAGGTAAAGATGTTAAAATGCAATGGCTTAATTAGACTTTTGGTCCCCTACTTTATCTCCGAGGTTCATTTTGGTCCTCTCTTTTTTCGGGGTTCAATTTAGTCCCCCAATTTGTTAAAACAGTTTAAAATGGTCCCTCCCGTTAGTTTTAGTTAAACGGCGTCAGAATAGTGCCACTGTGTCTGTTTAAAACAGGAACATGGCAAGTCCTGAGTACCTTGTCATCAATGTGGTGTAATGAGGTGGCAATGAAGGTTATTTATGGAGATAGAAATGTTCATTTGCCCTAATTTTAGTCGTCTTCTTCGTCCTGCTGGAGTTCATCTTCATTTGGCAAGCTTTCTTAATTTTGAGTGATGTCTAGGGGCCATTCTTCTTCATCTTGCTCTTGTAACTCGTGGGGTACGCAAAATCCAAGGTTATCTAATCATGGTGGTGGTGTTTTGTCTCACGGTGGAGCGCTCATTTGCAACTGTGGAGAAGTTGCTGTGTTAAGAACAGCTCGAACTACTAAAAATGGTAGGAAGCAATTTTGGGGTTGTCCTAATTACAAGGTTAGATCCATCACCCTTTTTCTGTGATTCGTTGATCAATAAGTGTTTGCAACTAACATGAAGGTTGTTTTGTGTTCTGGATGTTGTCAATAACAGAGGGGAAGTGAAGCTTTCATTGGTTGTAATTACTTTAAATGGTGTTCGGAAGATGCTGCTGATGAAAGGGATAACATTATTATAAGGTAGAGAAAGAAGATATTTATTCTAGAGAAAGAACTTAAGGGATCCAGAATGTTTGTTAATGTTTTACTATGGATAGTGAGTTTATTAGTTGTAGTGAACATCATTGTGTTGTCACGATTGATGAAAAGTGTGTGATTAAATTTGTATTCAGTGGTGTTGAAATCTGTATTGGGTGTATCAGTTTGTGTATTGGGGGTATCAGTTTGTGTTTTTCGTTTTATTGTATTGAAATATGTAATTAGAAAGCTAAATTGTTGTATGACTTAGTTAATTAATGAAAAATTGGTGTTAAAGAAATCTGTGTTTGGTATCCTACTTATAAGCATTACAAACATTCAATAACGACAATTTTTCAATCATAAGCCAATATTATAGAAACACATCATTGTACTTGCTGTTACAGCACAAAAGACATCCAATAGTGTTTTGGATTTTTGAACTTACAATGTAAAACATGTAAATTAAAACTGGACAAAACATTCTTGACTTAGAAATCTAAAAGTTGCATAATACATCAAAGTTCCAAAATAAATCGTGCAGCATAAAAAAAAGCATAAGTCATCCTCATGTCTTCCACACACGTCCTCTCCTATGCTGCAGTTTCTGCCTTCTATTGGGTATGGTTGACGAGGAATTGGAAGGTGGGATGGGTGTGGCTGTTGTGATGACTGTGGTGGCTGTTATGATGACTGAGTTGGTTGAGTCATAGGTGTTGGTGGTGGCTGTTGTGATGACTGACTTGGTTGAGTAATAGTTGGTGGTGGTGGCTGAGTTCGTTGTGGTGGCTGAGTTGGTGGTGCTGGTTCAGTTGGTGGTGTTGGCTGAGTTCATGCTGCTGTTGCAGTTGGTGGTGCTGTTTCAGTTGATGGTGGTGGCTGAGTTGATGGTGTTGGCTGAGTTGGTGGTGCTGGTTCAGGTTGTTGGGGACAACTTTTTCGATTATGACTAACTTCTTTGCATATGCTACATTTTTTAGTCATGCCATGTTTTGTAATCTGCTTCCCATCTTGTTCATCTCCCAAGCTTCAAGTCTTCTTTTCTTTTTGGGTCTTCCAAGTAGAATTCGTTTAGGAGGGGGCAATACATCTAGAAATTCTGTTTCAGTCCACATTTGCTGCCCGTTACAAGGGTATATGATGGAATTGTAGGTCTCTTCATAGGTTGAGATTCTGAACCAATGAGGGACAAAATCTTCTTCACTTAAGTTCAAAAACTTAATTGCAGCCACTACATGACAGCAAGGTATCCTTGTTAGACTCCACTTCCTACAGGTGCAGTGCTTGCTGTCTATGTTCACCACAAATTTCTCCCTAGTAAATGATTTGTGCCTAACCTCAAAAATCTGATTTGCTGACCAACTGTGTATGAAAATTCAATACAGGTTTAAATCAAAAATGAGGCAATGGTGACTAAATCAAAATGAGTGTGCAACAAATTAGAAGTGCTGTTGAATGCCTCGCTCATGTTATTGACGAGTGTGTCACACAAAGGTCTGGGGATGAACCTTGACTTTGACCAATACCTGTAGAAGTGCCACACAAATCATTAATGCTTCACAATCAGTTTCAGCAAAGTTGAGTAAAGTTACCTAAGGGGTATTCCTAACAGATGTTTGAAAGCATCGTTGTTAACTTCTTTCATCCTCTTCATGACTTTCTCCCATTGTTGTGGATATGTGCTATGAGCTGCTTCCCACATTAAAGCTTTCAGATTCTTTCCCGAGAATTTCTTCCTGAAGTTTGCATATAAATGCCTCATGCAGAACCTTTGGTCAGCCCCATGCAAAAGAGATTGAATGGCTGGTAACAAACCCTGCAAAATACAATTAAATCAATTAAGGCAGACCACCAATTATATCAGCAGTAAATGGACATAACCAAACTATGCAAAAATAGTATCCATACCTTTTGCTGGTCTGACATGAATGTGTAGGCTGCATAGATATCTGGTCCCCCAAGATCATCAATTAACAACTCCAAAAACCAAGTCCATGTGTCCTTATTTTCCACTTCAACGACAGGACAGGCAATTGGTAGCATTTGGTCGTTGGCATCCCTTCCAATAGCAGTAAGGAGTTCACCCCTATACTTATGTTTCAGAAAACATCCATCTAAACCAATAAAAGGGCGGCATGAAATCATACTATCTTTGCAGGCTTTTAAACACATGTAGAACTTGCTAAAATATTTTTCCCCTTCATTTCCTTCAACTTTGACCTTTGCTGTAGAACCAGGATTAAAACGAAGAATCTCATGTGCATAATCATAGATTCTACTAAATTGTTCTACAAATGACCCATCAACTTGCTCAACAGCTAGTGTTTTTGCTCTACGAGCCATGGACTTTGTCACAACAATATTCCACTTCCTAGTAACTTTATTGCGAATATCAACTGCCCTCAAACTTGGGTTGTCTCTTAATGTGTTTTCCAACCTACTACTTAACCACTTAGCATTAAGCATTTTCACATTGAATTCTCTGTTGCACTTGTGCTTGTCATTAATTCTCCTTAACTGCCATATGTGTGTTTTAGCCATATAAGCACAATAGGCAAACCAAGCACACTTCCCTTTCCCACCCAAACATATCACTCTACATCTACGTTTATCATTTTTTTGAAGTTTAAGCCTTCTTCCAGATTGCACTCCATATGTCTTTATTGCCTCTATAAATGCCTCTTTATCTGGAAAATATGTTCCAACTTCCCACTAGTATTGGGCCATACTTTTGGGCATTTTAAAGGTCCCAAAGTTTGCCTTACATTGGCTGCGACTGGCCAATGAGTCATCACTGCTTAGATCATCGTTGTACATGTCATCTGATTCCCACCCATCATCAGATAACCCCCTATCTCGCATATCAACATGCTCACTGCCATCAAATTCTAAATCGTCATCCTCACTATCTTCTTCCCCATTTCCTTCCCATAAATTGTCCTCATAATGGACACTTACATCAACTAGATCAGAATCAGTTTCATCTTCATTTCTCTCCTCCCCACCTACTGCCTCATGTGCCTCAACTCCAGTTCCATCACCTTCACCTACTGCATCAACTCTAGTTTCCTTATCTACAGCTACTCCATCAACTCCAGCTTCATAACCTTCTGCATGAACTCCAGTTTCCTTATCTACAGCTACTCCATCAACTCCAACTTCATCACCTTCTGCATCAACTCCAGTTTCCTTACCTACACCTACTACATCAGCTTCAGTTTGTGGCTCTACCCTAATGTTATGGTGACTATCAGCGTCATCTTCCAATTCATATTCCATATCACAAACATTTTTATCCTGTTGCATTTCAGCTTCATGAACAACATTATTATCCTGCACAGGATTAATGTGATCTCCATCGCCACAACCACTATGACCATCCACCTCAGCCTGGACCTCAACATTTGTAGTTCCTATTTTTGCAACCACCTCTTCAGGGAAGTATTCCAAAAAATTGTCCACAACCTCAGCTTCAGAAATTGAGTGATTAACATACATATGAACCTGCCCATTCCTTCTAGCAAATCTAACCATTTGCATTGCACTCATGTCATCAGTCAAATTTTTCAAGTTGTTCTCCAATACCTCTGACCTACTAACATTATACCACAAATCTTTAATGTTTACATAACCCATTTCCCTAAGTATTCCCATTATTTCAAAATAGCTCCACCTATCTGGGTCACACGCCAACGTGGACGTTAACCCATTACTATAACTCCACCTAGCTTCATTCCTTTCAAAGTATCCCCCATGGTGGACCACCACCTCAAATCTATTGTCACACATCCCAACCTATAAAAATACATATTCCAAGTTACTCGACGCATAACCAATGCCTACATATACAATACATATTACATCCCATACCCCAAAAAAGTTAAAACGGGACCACAACCCACTAACCACAAACAAACGGGACCACTACAAAGCAACGGAACCACAACCCACACACCATTACAAATACACACAGACAGAATAACACATAAAAAACAATACCAACACCGACAAAGACAATACTATATAAGTAAAACGCGACATTCAATCCATCAAAAAACAAGAAAACTTACCTTCGATTTCGTCCCACTATGAACACAGCGACGAACCTTTGGCGCATCGAAGGAGACCGCGAATCCTTCCTCCTGGAATCATTATATATTGATTGATTTTCGTTTCTTCCTCGAACCCTAATTTGTTCAATCGTTATCCCCAATTTCTTCCTCGCACCCAAATTTCTTTCTTCCATGAACCCTAATTTCACTTCTTCCAATTACCACTGCCTTTAATTTCTTGTTCTCTACTCTCCACATAATCTGATGTCCCTACTTGACACGTCATGTAAAATTGCCACAGTATCACATCAAATCACTCTGCCGTTAATTTTTTTAACGCTGTTAACACACCGGACTAAATTGAACCTCCTACACAAACTAGGGGACTAAATTGAACCCCGAAAAAATAAGAGGACCAAAATGAACCTCGCATATAAAGTAGAGGACCAAAAGTATAATTAAGCCAAATGCAATCTAATTTCTACTCCACGAAACCTAGAACAAAGTTGTCTAAAAAAGGAGAAGGGACAAAGTTAATGCAAGCAGGTATCAAAGCTTAATTGGAAGTCTGAAGTACTTGATGAACACAAGACCAGACCTAATGCTAAGCATAGGAATCACAAGTTACTTTATGGAGGAACCAAGGTACTCTCATTGGAAACCACTAAAGCGGATACTAAGCTATGTAAAGGGAACTATGTCATTCAGACTATTCTTCACTAAGTCGTATAATTACTAGCTTACTGGTGTGGAGACATGATGATCGGAAGAGCACAACAGGGTATGTATTTTACATGAGAAACACAACTTTTACTTGGCTCTCAAAGAAATAACCCATTGTGGCACTATCAACATGTGAAGTCGAATATGTGGCAGCATCCTCGAGTGTCCGGCATGTAGTCTGGCTTAAAAACTTGTTGAGCAATCTAGAGATCATGCAAGGAAAGAAGGTGTTGATTTGAGTAGACAACAGATTAGCAATCGAACTGGCTAAGAACCTGATCAACTATGAAAGGAGTAAGCACATTGACATTTACTTTTCTTTCATAGGGAAAAAGTGAAAGAAGGAAGTGTGGAGCTCGAGCTCGTAGGAAGCAAAGATCAGATAGATGATATGTTCACAAAATCACGGCCTACAAAATCATTCTAGGAGTTCAGGAAATTGCTCGGCTAGATCAATCATGCAAGGAGAAAAGGTGTTGATTCGAATAGATAACAGATTGACCATCGAGTTGGCTAAGAACCCGATCAACCATGAAATGAGTAAGCACATTGACGTTTGTTTTTATTTCACATGGAAAAAGTGAAAGAAGGAAGTGTGGAGCTCAAGCACATAGGAAGCAAAGAACAAATATCTTATATGTTCACAAAACCACTACCTACAACATTGTTCTAAGAGTTCAGGAAATTGCTCAGGATGAGAGAAGGAAAAAATTAAGCTTATGAAGGAGTTTTGTTAAGATAATCTTAAATTAAAAATATAGTAGTTTTTATTTAGTGTTAGTTGTAGTTTTTATGAAACATATTCAGTTAGTTTGCTTTTATAGTGATTGAAATATTCGCTGTTGAGATATCGCAAAGTTATGAACGACTAGTCATCAAAGAGTGATTATTTTGTTACATTGTGTACGACTATTTAAAGCTTATCCTAGTTCAATACTAATATACACAATGGATTGTGTTTTGTTTCCAGTGTGCGTCATGTCCCATTTTTTGTCTCGTGTGCATGAGTTTTGTTCACAAAGTGGTATTTTCTTTTACATCAACAACCTTTAGTTTTTGTTGGAATGAATATATATATATATATATATATATATATATATATATATATATATATATATATATATATATGTATATAGTTCTTTCAAATTTTGGTGATAGTGAAATTTCCACTTAATGATATCTTATTTCCTCGAGTTGAGATATTCGTAACACATGAGGAATTTAATCTTGTTACAATGATCGTAATTTGAAAGCGAACTGATCAATTTTCTTATTATGAAATTTTTCTCAAAGTCCCATGTCCGTTAATAAGATTCATGCCACAAATTCCACCATTTTGTAATCATAGCTATGTTGAACACTAAAGACAACCATAAACAATTTGAAATGGAGTAATATTTTGTGATGTGATTCCAAATCAATAAATCTATCTTGCAAGAGATAAAGTTAATACAAGAGATCAAGAGAGGAGAAATCACGAAAATATTCATAAAAAATATGGAGAAATATGATAAAAGGAATGCAACCACATTAGAAGAAAATATAAAGATAATTTTCGTAATATTTCCTCTTATTTATTTGTAAAGTAAAATGTAGTAAATTTATTTTCTTTCTTTCAAGTAGAAGTTTAACACACTTTGTTTGGACATAAGGTTAACATGAAGAAGTAAAGGTCTTGGTTGGCAAACAAGTATTCTTGGCATTCCATGTAAGAGTCTTGTCTGGAAAAGTATATGCATCAACCAAATAAGTCCTAAGCTTTTCTTCTCTAACTAGTCTATATATGTATATCCTCTCATTTGTAACACAAGTCATTGAAATAGAAACTTGAAGAGAGTTTTCTCTCAATTGTTCCAAGTTTTCTAGAGAGATATGCACATCTTTTTATGAATTTTACCTTGAGTTTTTCAAATTTAAATAGTGATTTTCATTTGCACTTATCTTTCTCTTGCGAAAGTTGCGAGTTGTGCCTCTTCCTTCTTTTCTATTTTGTTGTTGTTCTAAGTGCTCTTACATCTCTACTTTAGAAATCTTATCATGCAAATCATGTTTAATGGATTCTATATAATTCCCACCAATTTAGTTTTTTGGTTTATGTTCCTAATGCAAGTATGCAAGTCTTCATTTTAATCAATTTAAATACTTTATAATTCATTCATATCCATTTATTCATTTCCTTGACTAAATGTAGTTGGATGTTGATGGTTCAAAACTTATTGGCATTCATCCTTAATAAATCCTAACTCTTAAACAAAAAAATAAGCACTCATCATTTGGTCATTAAAGCTTATGGTTCAAACATGATGTATATCATTTAAGAATATGACAATAATGTTTCCTTTCAATTTGATTTTATAAGTAAAGGTTGGTTGAATCATGTGATTGAGTTCATTTTGTTTTAAGTGATTCCTTACAAGATTCATGTTTGGTCAATAATTTATGACAAAAAATGTAGCAATATTTGTAACTAACGTAATTTTTATTGCAAATTTGTTGCTATTACATGTTTTTTGGTCTCTAAATTTATTACTAACATTTTTGGTCGCTATTAGTCACAGATCTTAGTGACTACTCTTTCCCTTCCATTTGTGGTTAATCTTGATTAGTGATTGTTGTTATGTTACAATAGAGATCACATGCTTATATAAGAATGGCCATGGAAGATGAAACACTTAAGGTATGTTTGGTTAGTTTCCTATCCATTCAAAACAAAGCTTTTACAAAAAGATGAAGAGTGTAACTCTTTTTTGGTTGGTTCTACTAAGTTGTCAACCAAAGTCCTTGCTTTTATGTGTTATCCTTGTAATCAAAGTTCTTGTCTTTTATATCTATTCTAGAAAAGATATTATATTTTTTTATATTTTTATTTATGAAAAGATTACAACAAAGTTATCTAAATTTACATTTCAAACTTATTGTACATTATACCTTCTTTGACATTCTTAAAAATGCTTTGTAAATTCTCAATTTTTTATTTATTTATACCTTTTTGTACTCTTCTAGTAACTTCACTTTTCCATAATTTACACTCTTTTTTATTGAAATCACATTATAAAGATAATATTTGATTTTTTATTAGGACTGTCCTTGTAAACAACATTCCAATTACGCGTCTTTTGCATCTTTTGTAGAGGCCTAAATATAATATTTAACTATATTTTAATGTATGTTGACCTTATGCTTAACATAATAGATATATGATCTTCTGGCATATGTTTCAATAATTAAAAGTCTAATGTTCTTCATCGCTTATAATATTGAATGTTATGTCTTATAACTCTTATTTTAGCAACAATTATTGGTGTGAAGTGGCTCCAGACACTAGTATAAAAAACACATTTGAAATCGCCTTATATAATTTGGTTTCGCCAAACCTGAAGTATTTAAAAACGTGGTAGCACTTTTGAAATAATGGAAGACTTTTAGGCTTCAGTTCTTTATAGAACTAAATCCTAAAGACAAACGTCAGTCCTATATGTTAGTTTTGAAATGGTTGAAATGCCAAGAAGGGGGGGGGGGGGGTTGAATTGGCTAGTTAAAAATTTAGGCTATCTTTGAAAGCTAAAAACTACCTTTAATTGAATCAATTGGATCACTAAGTTAGGATGCAAAAGCTACTGGACAATATACTTTCAATCGGTCAAAAACAGAGTTAATTGATTGATTTTACTAAACAAATTTTGTTTTGGTATAATCAACCGATTGAAATAGAAAAATAGTCGATTGAAATACTTGGAAAAATGCAGAAATGCATATTCGAGTTTTAAACCAGGAACAATGCACAAGAATGATCAAGACAAGTTCTAAATGATTATGCAAACATGCTCAATGTTGTAGATGTCATGAAAACATGCAAGAACACGAAAAAGATGATTGAAACATAAGTTCTTTAATCTTTAAATAATTATGCAAGAGAGAAGGGTTAAAGAAAAGATGAGATCACAAGATTTTTGTACTGGTTCACTCAAACCTGAGCTACATCTAGTTTGTCAAGGCAACCTGAGCTTGACTTTGCACTATTTCAAAAGATTTACAAAGTATCCACCCTTACACTTTCAAAATATGCAAAAACCACATAAAAGACTCTTGAATCACACAAGAATCACACCAGCACAACAAGAACCCTCTTGCAGACCTGGAAAACCACCAGGCACACACACAAAGCTTGAGAAAGATTAAACCTCAATGATAGCACAACCCAGCCTACCACAAACCACTTTCTCCAAGCTTCAAATCAAGCCAAAAAACTCCAAGAATTTATCCAAGATCAACCTTTAAATGCTGCAGTCTGAATGATCACGAAAGAGAGAGATTCCACAAGTTTCCAGAACAATTTCACACTAAAAAAATGATCAGAATCCTCTCTTTCGAAAATCACAGCTCTTATAGTCAAACTGTTACGAAATTCAACAGGTTGATTTCCAAATCGATAGGTTGTTTTCACTTGACTTAAGTGAAATCAGTAGATTAAAAAATAAATCAACTGATTGAATTAGTTGCAGTTTAAGACTATTGCAGCCAACCTTTTAACCTGTTGAAAAACCATTCAACAGATTAAAAAACACACCAAAGAGCAAATACATCTAATTAATGCTACAAGGTCTACAATATGAATTACAAACATCAAATACACTTTCTTAATGATTTATCCACGTGGAGAGCACACGTTCTAGCCTTGATCAACATGAACTTCATCAAATCTCCTTTCCTTAATCAATGTAGGATTTATTCCAAAGGTAATGGCTTCAAGGTAGTTCAAAAGGGCTTCATCAAATCTTCAAGAGACATATCACCTTGGCTTCACATGTCAACATTCTCCCCCTGATTTGATGAAGCCAACCTCTATCTTCCATTGCACATTGCTTCCATTGGTTGGATACCATTAAGTTGATGAAGTGACATCTAATCTTGAAACTTGTGAACCTGAAAAACATTTACAGTAGCAATACACACAAGCTAGCAAGCATACAAATATGCACATGCTCCTCCTATCAATAATATGGGTTCAATTTCATATTTAATTATTGATTACAATTTTAATGCTTCCTCTTAATTCAATGTGATCAATTTTCCATTTTCAATTTTCCCCCTTTGGATTCATCAAACAGAACAAATGCATAAAGAGAATAAATATTACATATCATTTCATTAATACTGGAACATAATACAACCAACAAAAAATTGAAACACAGAATAGAAGCATAAAGCTGATACAATCAACCGATTGAAAATAAAAACAACCAACTGAAACTGACAGAGCTTAAACTGAAAAAGCACAAACACATGGCTGTAATGCATGATCCTAAACAACCAACACACTTAGTCATCCTGAGGATCATTTCTGGTCTGGAATGAGTCCAGCATGTCATGGATATCATAAATTTGGCCATCCAATGCGTTGGGACACATTGAGCTCATGTAGTTGATTCAGCACCATCCTCTCAAAATGTGTGTACACAAGGCCTCTATCCTCTAGAGGGTTGTAGGGAATTAAGTCAATGGGTCCAGCAATTGGTTCTTCCTCTTGATTTGCACCACTTGAGCCAGCTTCATGGTCATGTGCACCACCAACTACAACATTAGTAGTTGTTCATGCATTTCCCAGCTTGAGAAAGCCCATTTTATGCACATTTTGGTTGAAGGTATGGTTCAGCAGTCCAGTTGACTCTTCCAACTCATCGTCTACATCAATTCCAAAGTATTCAATGAATTTGGACACTAAAACCACATATGGCAGCCTAAAATCCGTGAGCCTATTGGCCTTAAGCATGTGATCACGAAACACATAGATCCATTCCACTTGAATGTTGTCTTGGATGTAGTACATGAGAATCAAATCTCCCTCATTCAATGTGGAATGGTTGTTACCACGTGGAACTATGATTTTTCTGACAATCATAGTAAGAAGCCTTTGATCCACCTTGAGACCACCAACATGAAAGTGCTTGATCTTAGCAATTGGATTCCTCAAGCATTGGCCATAGTATTGGACCTTGTTGAATTCTGAAACAGCCCCAATTTCACCTTTCCTCACTTGCACACCCCTTGATTTGAGTCCAACCACATCTTTCCAAGCTTTCTTATTGATCTCCATGCGGACACCCTTGATACTTGACAGCAGCACATCATTTTTGAACTCCAAGTTGGTGAAAAACACCTTCACCAAGTCTGGATAGATTTTCCCTAAAAGTTCAAGGAAGGACTTCAACCTTTGATGCTTGAGTTGTTAAAATAGGCTCTCAAAACCTTCAACCATCAGCCACTAGAATTTCAACACCTTAGGAATGTTGTTTGCTTCCCATTCATCTCAATGAGGAACACTTGGACGTTGTCGTCTGATCTTCAAATGATGCTTCAATTCTCCCATGATATTCTTGATTTGGAGACCTAGGGGTATGAGGAGTGGAGTGCTCATCATCAGATTGGGTGGCTCTTTAATGAAGGATCGTCTCGGATTTTAGGGTGAAATTCGTTTAGAACGAAAATGGGTATGAACCCTAGAACGAATGGGGGAAAATGGAGGACGTCCATTTAGGGGTTTTCGGAACGGGAGGAATTCATGCCACTTGGAGGAGGTTCCAAGATAAGTGAGGAAGATCCGTCACTTTGAATCAAAGATTCAAAGATAAGGATCGGTGGTTCTGATGAACACCTCGAGACTTGAGAGAAAACTCAAATTTTCATATAACTCAAATCTTAATTCAAATGTTTATCACAAGGGCTTATATACTATGGGCCGAAACACCAAAAGGCCCAACACAACTAAAGGTCCGATGAAGCCCAAACAAAAACATTACAAAAATATATAAAAGAGTTCCCATTCTACGATCTAAAGCTAATTCAAGATCTCTTTAAAGGTCTTGGACATGATTCCATCAATTGCTCTGAAATCCTTGTGACGATCCCGAACCACGCCTCCATCATTGCCTCTGGGTTGGAGAAAATTCAACCTCGAATTTTAGCGCTTTATTACCTACACCAAACACATAAACATAAGTGCTGAAAGCACACAAAACCAAAATAGTCTAAAGACATAAATAAAATGCTATAAAAACAATGAGATTGGAATCATGGAAGAGGCCAATCTCTTATTATCAAGGTGCTTGGAGATTGTCCTCCAGGATCAAAGATAAACCTGCAGAACACATAAAAGAGTTTCAACAAAATTATACTATCCACAGTGAAACAAAAAGGAAAACAACCCCTAGTAATAAGAACAGAAAAAGAGTGTCCCTAAAATCCCTTAGGATTTTCATGATAGGACAAACACACAAGCAGATGATTAAAGTCAGGTTCATGTTTTGCCCATGTTGTCGTTGCCTTTTCTATCATCTTTTTTTCACCCCACTGCTTATGCTATTGCTTCTTAATGTATAAGTCTTCTCTAGGTATTAAGACAAAAGGGGAGGGGTTAGTAAGTGTTCCCAATGAAAATGCAAAATCATGATGTGAATGGGAACAACAATTTAACGCATTATCATCCCCCTTTAAGGATTTCATCTCAACCATGCATGTTAGGGGTATGAGGAGAGACTCCTTCTCGTGTTTCTCTCTTTGTTCTTCTTCCTCCTTTTCTCGTCACTCTTTCTTCTTTTTCTCTCTTAGCTCGTTCTCTTTTATTTCTATTAGTGCTTTCTTCCTTCCTTCCCTCTCCAAATTTTCCACTTGTCTTTCTTTTTCCAAAATCTCAAATCGTTGGAGTCTCATTTGTACTCTCGCCTCTCTTGCTCTAACTCTTTCTTTGAGCTCTTCCTTTTGTTGTTCTCTTTCTCTCATCTCTAGCTCTTTTCTCTCTTTTAACTCTTTTTCTTGTCTTGCATTTTCCCACATTTCCTTTAGTGTTCTTTCCGCCTTTTCATGTTCCCTTTTTGCTTGTTGTTCTCATCTGACTTCGAGCTTTTGCCTAACACTCCTCTTCACCTCTTTCAAGTATACAATGTAATCTCGGATTTCCTGAAGATTCATGTACTTTGAGTTCCAATTAGGACATTGATAATTTTCGCGTCCATATCCTTCACACTTGGTGCACCTAATTGCACTTGTTTTGTCGCTTGACAATGATCTTCTATCATGTTTGTGCTCCCTCCTAAGTTCCCCATGTTTGCTATTCAGCCTAATGATTATGGACACAATGAAGTTGATATCCTCTAACAAGGTCGAACGTGTATGGAATATTGTGGAGTGCTCAAAATTGTTAATTCCTGCAATTAAAGAAGGAAACAAGAACTAACAAAAAAACACAGTAAGTGGTTAGCACAAGTAATATGGATAAAATTATCAAATGGGTCTCACCACTCCTTATGTGTTTATACTCAATTTCACTCGTTCTCAAGTTCCTACTCAATTCTTCAAAGAACCTCCAATCAACCCATCAAGAATTCAACATCAAAGTGAAAGATGCAACGGATCTAAGCTCAAAGGAAAGGAAAACTCCTAGACAAAACCAAAGAAATTTAAAGACAAACTAAAAAGCACCAAAAGTAAGAAAGGGTTAAACTAAAGAGAGTGAATATGTGACAAACTAAGACCTTGACAACGAGAAAAGCACTTTAAAAGACAAGAGTAATCTAAACAATGTATTTAGAATTACTCGTGGAAATGTGAAACAAAGTGCTCAAGCTAAATTGTGATGAATAATTCAAACTCCCACAAGCAATACTTCCAACAATTTAACCCAAGGTACATTGTTCCACAACACAAGAATCCAAGGAAAATTAAACTAAAAAAGAAACGTGATAGACAATGGACTCAAGCAAAGCTAAAAATTCAAGAAAAGAGACTTATACTCACAAGAATATTGACCCAGAAATAAGCACAATAGGCACCATGTATATCCATCATAACGGCATACAAAACAGCCCAAAAATAGCTCAATTCACGCCTAAAACAAAGTGAGGCAGCAGCAAAACATACTCAAGACTGTTGTCCAGATCAGTAGAATCCACTCCTAAACAACCCTCAACAATTATGTTGTCCAGTCCTCCATCTATGCACGTTTTAGTCAACAAGATCTCCCCAAAGTAATTAGGACAACCACTCAAAACCACTAACATTAACAACACCTCAAGCTCATATTTGGTTCACGTGAACAAAGGAAGCAACGCTAAAGAAGGAGAAAGAGAGGTTGAGTGCACTGTAAAAACAATAACACTTCAAGTTGCAACAGCAAATATCGGATTGAAAATTCTTTCGTGGTACTATATTGGCACAATTTGAGAACAGTACATCTAGTGCAACGTGTCAAACGTGCTGTCCAAGAATCACCACCCTAACGCAACCAGAATTGGTTATAATCCCAGTCACTTATGAAACAATAATAACTCTTAGCTCCACTTGGCAATTGAAAGTTTCACTAGGATTGAGTGGATGAACGTGGCAGCAATTCAGCGCCAATTCTCCACCATGTTGCACACCAATACCTCTACTTTCATCGTTTCAAACATATTTTGCACTTAACTCACAACACGCACTTGCTTCTTTTAATGGTTGGCACCAAACGGGATATGAACAGGTTACTGCCAAACAATGATTCACGTAGCAGCTACATCAAACACCAAATCAAGCCTTGACAAATTTTGCACCACTCCAAACAGCACACGCAAATGAGTTTGCTTGTTCTAATTCAAAATGAGACTACCACCGACTACACTAATTACCACCACCAAATGAACCAAGAGGGGCTGTTGTGTTGAATGGTTTAGTTGCCACCGCATGGGCCAACATCCTGTTGTCCAAACCTAATTAAAACAAATCCAACATTCTAAATACTCACTACACTAGAATTTCAATTCCCAATCTGCATGCTTCTAGAAACTCAGAAAGTGCTGCCAAATAGACACAAAGAAAATTTGTTGCCCTAATTCTAACTGCACTGAATGGTTGTTGTTTAATCAAATTATGCACCATAATTTCAACAAACATGGCTGCAACGATCTACATTAGATATTGGCACTGAATTCAGAGATAATTGAGTCAATATGTAGCCACCGAATGGGTTAAATCACCACTTTTAATTCAAAATATTGCACCACTACATCAAAAGTTTCAACTGCCATTGAAAACTTTGCTGCATCATTCACCTATTTAGTTGGCTGCTACAAAATTTTCACCAACTTGCACTTGATGCTGTCAAGCATGTCTCTACTGCATCAAATAACTAAGATAGACCTCAAGCATCCAATTTTGCACTAAGAAACCAGAAAATTGCACCAATAGCACGTTGCTTAAGCAATTTAAATGTTCCAGCCCTACTGTGCACACCGCTTGATGATGCCAAAACTTCCACACAGTGCGTTTGGCACTAAAACAGCCACTACTTGATTGCACCGAGAATAAAACATATTCAGATTTAGTGTGATTGCCACCCTTGCTTAAACCAGAAAGTTGTTGGCAACTGTATAAACTCTAATTTCTTGTTGTTGCACCAAGAAGATCATGATGGATTTCCTTTACACCGCTTGGCCTCTTTCTCACTTAGCCAATCTCTGACGCATTTGTCACAACCAACTTCAATTTCACAAACACTTGGTATGCATTGCCAACTCCGTAGCCCAAAACAATCCCAACCTAGAAACCAATATGCGTAAAAAGAAAGCTTCGAGCTAGAGAATTCAATTTTCGAAAAAATGGTTGAATGAGTGTAAGCACAAAATGAAGAACAGTGGTTTTCCAAACCACTCATACGCAGATGACCAGACCATCAACTCTTTACTTCAGCTCATGCCTTAGAAGAAATAATGATTGCGATTTAGCAATTTTGCTTTAGAGAAACAAATGAAAGAGCACGAAGGATGCACGAGAACAAATACGGCAAAACCCAAAATGCGCCACAAATGGAAGAATGAAAATCTGAAACGACTCGAATCAACCAAGCTCTAATTACCATATGATGAAGGATCGTCTCATATTTTAGGGTGAAATTCGTCTAGAATGAAAATGGGTATGAACCCTAGAACAAATGGGGGAAAATGGAGGACGTCGATTTTGGGGTTTTCGGAACGGGAGGAATTCACGCCACTTGGAAGAGGTTCCAAGATAAGTGAGGAAGATCGGCCACTTTGAATCAGAGATTCAAAGATAAGGATCGGGGGTTCTAAGGAGAACCTCAAGACTTGAGAGAAAACTCAAATTTTCATATAACTCAAATCTGAATACAAATGTTTATCATAAGGGCTTATATACTATGGGTCGAAACACCAAAAGGCCCAACACAACTAAAGGTTCGATGAAGCCCAAACAAAAATATTACAAAAACAATATAAAAGAGTTCATATTCTACGATCTGAATCTAATTCAAGATCTCTTTGAAGGTCTTGGACATGATTCCATCAATTGCTCTGAAATCCATGTGACGATCCCGAACCACGCCTCCATCACTCTTTGTTGACGACAAGGCATGATGAGTGTGGGTATGACTGTTTCTAAGAGATGTGTGATGCAAATGCGGCAATTCAAGTGTTGTATTTATAATTGAACAGACTAGTTTTTCAGAAACTATCGATTAAATGTTGCATATTTTTCTAATTAATTCATTTTAGGTTACCTAAACTAGATTAATGCCTTTCAATACAGTATCTCACACATTCATGGTGTTTCCAATGTATTTTTATGAGTGAATTAATCAGTTCAGATCATGTGAGCTGCATGCACATTGGAATTGTACACTACACATGTTTTTTGGTCAAACAAATCAGTAAAAGCAACACATGGCTGATGAAATAAATAACTGTTAGGAGCAGATAGTACCTGACAAAAAGATGCTTTCTTTGACTGGGTCAGCTTTGCAATTTAATTCGTTAGTAAATGCACAGTTTAAGTAAAATCAACACATTGAAAAACAAAATTAGTCGATTAAACAAGCATCAAAGCATTAGAGATTAAAACCAGAATTTGGTTAAGTGAAATCAGTTGACTGATTTTGAAAATCGTAAAATTGAACTTCATTTTTCCAGATTCAGTTTTAATGAAATCAACATACTAAATTGTGAAATCAACAGATTAAAAACCATAACAGATCAATTTTTCATCATTCAGTGGCAGTTTAAGTAAAATAAACACATTGAAAAGAAGAATCAACAGGTTGACAGATCATGATTTTTGCAAATAGAGGCAGATTTAAGTGAAATCAACACATTGAAATTAAAAATGAACAGGTTAAATATGACAGTTTTCAATTTTTGCATACAACAGCTGATTTTTCTAAAACCAATGCATGAATATATAAGATTAACATGCTAAAAACACATCAGACCACATTCTTCATGTCTAATATGCCTAGTTTAGTTCTTAGCTTGTTAAACCTATCTCTAGTCAATGGTTTGGTAAACAAATCAGCCAATTGATTTTCAATTTTAACAAATTAAATTTCACAATCTCCCTTTTGAACATGATCACGAATGAAATGATGCTTAATCTCTATATGCTTGGTTTTATAATGTTGTGTTAGATTCTTGGTTAAGTTGATGGCACTAGTATTGTCACAATACAAAGGTACATTACTTAGCTTTACACCATAGTCCAAAAGTTGATGCTTCAACCATATGATTTGTGCACAACCATGTCCAGCAGCAATATGCTCAGCTTCAGCAGTGGAGAGTGCCACACATGCTTGCTTTTTGCTATTCCATGAGATTAGACTTGATCCAAATAAATGGCAAGTACCACTTGTGCTTTCCTATCTAATTTGCACCCTGCATAGTCTGAATCGGAAAAGCCACTAAGAGTTATGTTAGAGTCACATGGATACCATAAACCAACATTGGTTGTTCCTTTAAGGTACTTTAGAATCCTTTTTGCAGCTTTAAAGTGTGATTCCTTTAGATTTGCTTGGAACCTAGCACATAAGCATACACCAAACTGAATATCTAGCCTACTTGTTGTAAGATAGAGCAAAGATTAATTCAACCCTCTATATTTGGTTGAATCCACTAGTTGGCCATCCTCATCTGCATCCAAAAGACAGTTTGTTGCAATTGGAGTGGCAGCTTCCTTGCAATCCATTTTGAACTTTTTCAACAGAACAAAATAGTATTTTGATTGGTTTAAAAATGTTCCATGCTTGAGTTGCTTGACTTGCAGTCCTAGAAAGCAGGTAAGCTCACCCATCATGGACATCTCAAATTCTCCCTGCATAGCTACAACAAACTCTTCACACAATGTATTGTTATTTGAACCAAAGATAATATCATCAACATACACTTGAACAAGTATAATATCATTTTCATGTTTTCTAATGAAGAGTGTTTTATCCACTACACCTCTAGCATAACCTTTTGATAAGAGAAAATTTCTTAGCCTTTCATACCACTTACGTGGTGCTTGTTTCAAAGCATATAAGTCCTTTTTCAATTTGAAAACATGGTTAGGATAGAGATGATCCTCAAATCCAGGAGGTTGTGATACATACACTTTTTCATTTAAGAAACCATTCAAGAATGCACTTTTCACATCCATTTGATGCAATTTAAAGTTACACATGCAAGCATATGCTAAGAGTAATCTCACAACTTCTAGCCTAGCTACAGGTGCATAAGTTTCATCAAAGTCAATGCCTTCTTCTTGATTATAACTTTTAGCAACTAGTCTAGCTTTGTTCCTTACAATATTACCATATTCATCCATTTTGTTTCTAAAAACCCATTTAGTTCCAATTACATTCATATCATCAGTTTTAGGCACTAGAAACCACATATCATTTCTTGTGAGTTGATTGAGTTCATCGTGCATAGCAACAATCCAATTATTATCATTCAAAGCATCATTCACAATTTTAGAGATAAAAAAGCAACATGTTCACAAAATATAATCCTACATCTAGTAGATACTCCCTGTTTGATATCACCTATGATGTTATCCTTTGATAAACCTCTAGGCTGGATCCAATCCTTGGGCAAGTTGTTGTCTGCAGCTTTTTCAGTCAGTTGTTTTTCCTTTTCAGCCGATTGATTTCCTGCAGCAGAGGGCTTTTCTGCAACAAAAATTTGCTCCTACAGTAGATCTTCTTCATCTGCATTCTTTGGCACTTAATCTTGCAACTTTGGGTTATTTTCATCAAATACAACATGTATAGACTCTTCAACAGCCATCAATCTCTTATTATAGACTCTATATGCATGACTTTGTATAGCATAGCCTAGAAAAACAGCTTCATCCGCTTTTGCATCAAATTTGCCAAGACTTTCTTTGTCATTATTTAAGATGAAACACTTACATCCAAATACTTTTAGGTGACTTAAAACAGGCCTCTTCCCTTTGAAAAGCTCATAGGGTGTTTTCTTCAAAATTGGCCTAATCAACACTTTATTTAAAACATAGCAAGCAGTGTTGACTGCATCAGCACAAGAATACTTAGGTAGTGAGTTTTCATTTAACATAGTTCTAGCTAGTTCCTCAAGTGACCTGTTTTTGCAGCTAAGAACAAAGTCCATGTGTACCTAGAAAAATCATCAACTATGACTAATGCATAAAGGTTGCCACCAAGACTCATGGTTCGAGATGGACCAAATAGATCCATGTGAAGCATCTCTAAAGGTCTTTTAGTTGAAGCAACATTTTTGGGTTTAAAAGAAACCTTGGTCTATTTTCCTTTTTGACATGCTTCACACACTCTATCCTTCTCAAACTTGAATTTTGGTAGTCCTTCAACCAATTGTTTTCTATTCAGCCGATTGAAATGCTGCATGTGTGTGACAAAGTATCTTATGCCATAACCAAGTGTCATCCTCTTTTGTAAGCAAACAATGGATGCTGAATGATGCATGATGCAGATCAAGTAGATATATATTATTGACTTTTTTGCATATCAAAACAATACTACCACATGCATCATATATCAAGCAATTATTTGGTTCAAACATGAATTTAAAGTTTTTATCACATAGTTGACTTATACTTATCAAATTGTGTTTCAGTCCTTCTACCAGTAGCACATTCTTGATGTTGAAAGAGGATTCATTGCCTATGACTCCATTTCCAAGAATTCTTCCTTTGTTGTTGTCTCCATAGGTTACAAACCCTTCCTCCTTCAACTCTAACTTTGTAAATTTGGTCTTATCTCCTGTCATATGTCTTGAACAACCATTATCAAGGTATCACAAATCTTTCTTATCACCTTTCATGACCTACAAAATAGATTTGGATTACTTGGTACCCTTTGATAGGTTGGGTCCATCATGGTTATACCTTTCTAGATCCTTTTGGGATCCATTTCATAACCCCTTTACGAACATCATATTTTCTAGCATGACAGTTCTTAATAACATGACCTTTTTGCATACAGTAGTTGCAGGAAATGAATGGCATGTCATTTCGCTTACTTTTTGAAAAGAAACTAGAGAACTTCTTGGTTTTCTTTTTAAAAGAAGGATTGTAACCAAGTCCAGCTTTGCCAAACACACAGTTTTGAGAACCAAGAACAGCCTCTAAGTTTGCTTCCCCTCTTGTGAACCTTGCACGAGTCTTTATAAGGTTTTTCACTTGATTTTTCAAAACTGTGCAGTTTTCACAGGGTTTTTCAGCCAATTAATTTCTAAAACAATCAATTGAATTACTGTAAATCATTTCCAAATGTTTGAAATCAGTTTTTAAATTAGTTGTTTCTTTTTCCAGTTGATTGACTATTTTCCAGCCAGTTGTTTAAGCCTTTCAATTGATTGTTTAATGCAGAAATCTTGTTTGCTTCATTATGCAACTCTTCAAAATCATGCAATAATTAATCATAGTCATTCTTGTCTAGAGAACTTACTTGACTTAAGGAGGATGACTCATAACCAGCCATGAGGCACAAATTGGCTTCTTCACTCTCATCTTGTGAAGAGCTACTTGTTGTTGAATCATCATTGTCCTCCCATGCAATGTATGCACGTCTCTCCTTTGGCTTCTTCTCCTTTTTCCTATCAACACTTTTCTCTTTCTCTTTGTTAGCATTTAGACATTCAATTTTGATATGTCTTTTTTTTCCACAGTTATAACAAGTAAAATTAGAAGAGTTTGATTCATTATGTTTGGAATTATACCTCTTAGGATTACCATAGCTACCTTTCCTTTTGAGATGCTTACCAAACCTTTTGACAAGGAGATTCAAGTTCTCACTTTCACTTGATTCAGCCACCTCATTCTCGGATTCCTCATTCTTCTTGGTGCTAGTCTTCAAGGTTATGTTCCTTACCTTTTTTCTCACTTGACTCTAGCTTATTTAGCCTTTGCATCTCAATCTCATGCTCCCTAAGCTTGCCAAACAATGCAGTGTAGTCAAAGTAGATAAATATCTTGTTTCTAAGATAGTTGTGACCTTTGGTTGCCAAGATCTATCAAGACACTTCAACACCTTGATGTTTAACTCTTCTTTGTCAAATTCATTACCCAAACCCATGAGATGGTTGACTATGTGAATGAATCTTTTTTGTACATCCGCTATAGATTCTCCTTGTTTCATCTTGAATAGCTCATACTCTTGAATCAAGGCATGCTTCCTTGCTCTTTTAACATCATTGGTTCCTTCATGAGTCACTTCAAGAAGCTCCAACATTTCCTTGGCACTCTTGCATTGTGAAACACAAAAAAACTCATCCATGTTGAGAGATGAAGTGAGGATATTCTTAGCATTGCAATCATATTAAGCTCTCCTCCTTTCTTCCTCAGTCCATTGAGTCCATGGCTTATCAACTTGCACATTTGCTACAGTATGCTTAGGAGTATATGGTCCATTTATGGTTGCATCCCATATCCCTTGATCTATTGATTCAATAAATATTTTCACACTAGTACAGATATTGATTTTTACCTCGCCTTATATGCCTCGGTTGCCCAGAAACCGAAGCATATAATGGCGCGGTGGCATTTATGCAATTTTAGGCAACTTTTATGCCTCGGTTCAGCTTAACCTGAAGCAAAAGGTGGCTTATATGCTTCGGTTGACCAAAAACTGGTGCCAAAGAGGCTCATATGCTTCGGTTTCGCAGACCCGAAGCCAAAAACCCACTAGTCGTTACCTCTTTGGCCTCGGGTGGGTTTGAACCGATGCCAAACAGAGGTATCTACCTTGGTTCAATTAATAATCGAGGCCATATGGTTTAATTAGGGCACCAAATTCGCGAGCCCCCTTTCTCTTCTTCTTCCCCGCGCTGCGCCCCTCTCTACAACAACTTTCTTTTCTCTCTCCGCTGCACCCACTGCCACCACACCCTCCGGCCACCTTCGATCACCTCCGACCACCTCCGGCCACTACAACCACGTACGCGAACGAGCCCCCTTTGTGTTGCACCTCTATTTCGTGTCTCTCTCTCTATCTCGTATCTCTCTCATCTCTTTCTCGTCACTCTCACATCTCTCTTCCTGCCACCATCTTCCTTTGTCACTGCCACCAGCTTCCTCATCCAGACACTGTCGCGGCGTCGCCTCTACTGGTGCACCTCCATTTCGTGCACGACTCTACTTCTCGGTTTTTCCGGCAAGTGTCATACCGCGGTTCCTCCAAGGTAAGTTTCTAACTCGCTTTTGTTTCATTTTCCGTTTTTATATATTAATTTTCAATTTTGATTATTGCAAGTATTGATTTTCATTGAAATTGAAATTGTTTGGATTGTTTGTACATATTATGAGTTAGCCTTAGTTTCCCATTTGACATTCAATACGAAAATTATGTATTGTCCCCGAGTTTTCATTTTGGAAAAACTACATTTTTTTTTAAATTAGATATAAGGGGATACAATACTAATAATTTAAATGTCTTGAATCTTGAATTGTCCGATTGGACAGTTTAAGAAGATTAATCACTTTCTAGTAATTTATTAGTACATATATATATATATATATATATATATATATTTATATATATATATTTATATATATATATATATATATATATATATATATTAAATACATATCTTAAAATTCATGAATATTTGTCAATTGTGTTTTGTATTGATCTTCGGGTGCATATTTGATTGTGGTTTATAATCACTTTCATTTCGTGTATCCTGAAGGCCAATGCGAATTGCTGGCAAAATTTCGTGAAATTTAAGATATGTATTTTAAAAGTAATATGTACCAATAAAATAAAGAAAGTGAATATTCTTAAATGGGATAGGGTCACACCTTGATTACAATGTGAGCATTGATTCAAAGATTACTGAAATTGTTCACGCAATTTCAGTATGGATCGAGATTGGATTAATTTACCACGTATCAGCGTTGAGTATGAGAATGGAGTAGAAGAATTTATAAAATTTGCGCAACGTTATGAGGGGAGAAGTGATGATGAGGTGAAGTTCAGATGTCCTTGTGTCAACTGTTTGAATGGAAGAAAATTGAATGCAACTCAAGTTAGGGAACATCTTATTTGTGATGGTTTCCTTAGAAGTTATACAATATGGACATGGCACGGCGAATTAATACACATTCCAACTGTTTCTCGAACT
>Ga0214543_1004497_pt1 | contig 26359 bp, 9 predicted proteins | sample CNSS2metaG_FD_160094 | JGI IMG/M metagenome (GOLD analysis project Ga0214543, IMG submission 160094) | Root nodule microbial communities from cowpea collected in UCLA plant growth center, Los Angeles, California, USA - CNSS2 | ecosystem: Host-associated > Plants > Roots > Nodule | place: USA... | reverse complement strand
CAAGTCAACTAAAGTTGATTCAACTAAGTCAACTTAGGGAATCAAAAAATAACAAACACAAATGAAAGGGATGAAGGATTAGTGAACTTCCTTTCTAAACATGCTTAGTCTTCTTAAGCATGTGCCTCCATCCTTGGTTGGGGTCAATCCTTCATCAGGAAGTGTAGGAACTGATTTAAGACTCACTGATGCTCTATGCATGAAAGGGTCGCCAAGCAAAAATTAAAAATTTCCTACCATTTTAAATTGGACAATTAGAGGTTGAATTCACATTGATTTATTGCTACCAATCATAATCTATATCTCGGAGGCTAGGCAGAAAACTTTAAAAGCATACTTAAACATCATAGCCTTCAAATTGCGGAATTATCTCTACCAAACTAAGTTCCCAATAATGGAGAAAAGCAAGTACGTGAAAAAGCTTGTGTTTCTTCTCGGTCTCATCATGCTCACTACAATTCAAATTATAAATGTGTTTTGTTGCACAAGAATAACACAATTCATATCAATTCAAACAAATTCTACCCAAAATCAATACAACCAAAGCAGCAACACAAATAGGAGCAAGTTGAAGCAAAGATATCAGTTACCTATCGGTGTGGCAGTGAAGGCGAAACCCTCGATGGCCACCAGAGCTTTACCCACGACGGTAAGCTTCTGCCACCAACGCTGGCAAACTTTACCCATAATAGTGGAACAAGCGTCTCACGAACAGGCACTTAGAAGGTGCGAACCTCATGGTAGATGACGGTGGAAGGGAGAGATGGAGCGATTCAGTCACGGTTGGTGGTGGAGATGGCACGACAACGTCAATGGTTCGGTGGAAAGTGGCGGTTTGATTGTTAGGCAGTGACAGTGAGTGGTGGGCAGTGGTAGTGGAGGATAGAAAAAGAAAACGAGTGGAAAATGAAATTGGAAAGGGGAAAACCAATTCTGATATCTAATTTCATCGACAACCTTACCGACGGTCTACATCCGTTGGTTAGTCCGTCGGTCAACTAATTAAATAATATCATCACTAATGTTACCGACGGATAAACTCCTTCGGTAAAACCAACAGTGATTTTTGTCGGTAATTCTATCGATAAACAACCACAATAATCTCATATATCACATTACCAACGGATATGACCCATCGGTAAACTCAACAACTACATCCGTCGAAAAATACCTATCGATAATTATCAATTTTCTTGTAGTGGATAAAGATAAAACAATAGTTAAATATAGAGATAACTTTACTTCTCTAAAACTTTGACTCATCTCAAGCGCCGGTCTATTTTTCTTAATAATATAAAAAAATTATTTAAAAGAAAACTTAAATATGGAGGTAGAAGTAATAAAACCGTAATTTAATAAAAGAGGAAGGAAAGTAATGTTTCGCTCTACTTTATGTGGGAAAGTGTCATCATGTTATTGCTATCTTGACTTTTTTTTTTACTTGTATATTTTCTTTTTTTTCTTGTATTTTCTTAAATATAATTATATTCAAAACTAAAAGACGAATAAGCTGTGCGTAATTACCAAAATTGATTAATATTTTACACCAATGATATGCTATAAAAGAATACTTCTTCATTATACAAATATTTTTTAGAGAAAAGAATGAAAGAAAAAAAATAGAAGAATTAGTTGATGATAAAGAAAGAAAAGAGGTGTAGGATTAAACGAAGGTGAGGAAAATCTAAGTATGGACCATTGAGTGTGACCTGAAGCCAACCAGATCTGAAACAGTCCCTACATACCCTTCTTAGCCATGTGATTTGTTTCATTCAGCTTTGAGATTTTTCGGATGTTTGTTTCATGAACACTCCATTCTTCTATCTCTATGCTACATCCCATTTTCTTCTGTTTATCTCTCTCTCACCAAACCCCCAATTAATGCACTCTTACACCATGCATGATGGTAGAGCATGTGACTACATGTACGCTCAATGTTCATAACATTGTGTCTGGGACATGTTCGCAAAAGGAGAAAGAGATCATTGACACTCCTCGACTTTATCAATTATCATTCTTAGTCGGAGAATTCAAGTATATTTTCATGGAGAAGGTTTCAATATAAGATTCATATTATACGCGTCCTAGTTAGTCATCGCGACAAATTTTTTATTTTAACATGAAATATTTATTTAATCTATAGAAGATATTGACTAAAATTTTAAGGCTTTAAATATATAAGATTTATTTTTTATATTGTTTAACCTTTTTAATAAGAGACTTACTTAGTATATTAATCCAACTTTTATAGTTAAAAAATAGATGCACTTGATGCCATAAAAAAGCTGAAACTAGTTAAAAATGAAAGGGTTTCATTTTCAATGCCAAGAAAATTTGAAGAAACTAGTTATTATTGAAGTGTTGAATGATTCAGATTTGATGTGGTGCAAGTATGATTCTATGTTTAAAAGTCTGTGCACTGTGGTCAAAAATTAAAATTATCTGTGTTTGTGTTTGAAAGTGAAAGATAGTTAAGGTCAAAGAACGCCATTTGATTTTGTTCTCCCAAAACATTTGTTCATTCTGCTCCTAGATTCAAGGTATTATAGTTTAATAATCGTTTCATAATATAGTTTATATCAATGACGCTTTGATGCTGCGAATGAAGATCTTAATTTGGACAATATGATGACTTCCAAGCAATGATTTTCGTTTTAATCATTATTTGTTTTGTTGGAAATTTTACTCATCAATCTTAGAAATTTGCAATTAATTATTTTTATTCACAAGACTTAAAAGGATATAATTTTATTAAAATATTTTGTGAGCTCCCTCGTTTTGGAACATTCATATCATGAATAATTCGTGTTCATTTTTTATCATATGAAGTTTACAACTTTTACAGTATTATAAGTGATATTAGATTAAAATATTAAAAGAAATTAATATAAAGAAAGGTTAAAATACTTTTTTGTCCTAATTTTCGTCAAATTTTGTTAAATCAATCCTAATTTTATTTTTGTGTTCAAATAGGTCTTAATTTTCGTCACTTTTGTTCAATTTAGTCATTTTTACTAACACCGTTTAGATCATTAACGACTATGAACAGTAACGCCATATGTCACTTTGTAGTTTTCTTTTATTTTTTAAATGTTCAATTATCAACTGAGCAACATGCCACGTGTCACCGTCAATGTTTTATATTCAATTTAGTTCTTATATTTGTTATTTTTGTTCAATTGAGTTTCAAATTTTTTAAAAATTGAGCAATTTTGTCATTCTCAAAATTGGAACCAAATTTAATTTTTATATTAAAATTAACATTTTTTAATAAATATTTTTATTAAATATATTAAAGTTCACATCATTATAACTTTTATATAAAAATTAAATTTGGTCTCAATTTCGAAAGGGAAAAAATTGCTCAATTTTAAATAAAATTGGGACTCAATTGAACAAAAATGACAAATATAGAGACTAAATTGAATTTAAAATATTGATTCTGACACGTGGCACGCTACTCGTTTGACACATGAATATTTTTAAAAAATTAAAAATAAATTAAAAAATAAATTAAAAGATAAATAAATAATAAAATAGAATAACCACGAAGTGACACATGGCAATCACTATTGATGACCGTTAATGATTTAAACTGTATTAGTAAAAAATTATCAAATTGAACAAAATTGACCAAAATTGAAACCTATTTTAGTACAAAACAAAATTAAAATTGATTTGACAAAACTAGACAAAATTAGGAAAAAATGTATTTTAACCAAAAAAAATCTTTATTCTTTCTGATTAGTGCTTAAAACTTCTAATTGTGAATTATATTTCTATATCTTTTTATACATCCATTATATTATCTATAAATAAAAGTACAATCAAAATAAAAGTAGTAATTTATACTAAATATATTACCCACTGTAATAGAGTATATTATTTTTAAGAAAATAAATAATTTTACACTGTTGAACAAAAAAAAACAGTTTGAATGTATTAATTAAATTTAGGTTTAATTACTCATATCATATTCATTTTGGTTCGAAAATTTAAAAATGGTACCTACTTTGAACTTTGTCTCAATTTAGTACCTAATTTTGATTATTGCATCAATGTAGTACCCTCCGTTAAGTTTTCACAAACGCCGTTAACTACCTTAGGTACTAAATTAAAACCAATAAATATATATGGGTACTAAATTAAGATAAAATTCAAAATGGATACCATTTCAAAATTTTCGAATAAAAATGCGTCTAATCCGAGTAATGAAGCCTTAAATTTACGGTAGTTTAATTTTAACTTATCATGTGAAAATAATGCTGAAAAAGGAAAAAGACAAAAAAAAAATGAAGAGAGAGATTGAAAAGGTTCATAAATAGTGGTGTATTAATTGGTTAGAATATCCTTTTCAGAGTTACGATAGATTAACAAACTTTTTAACAAAGTTTTTGACAAAATTTCCTATTCAAGTAAAAAAACATTATTTTATTATTTTATTTTAATTAAAAAATAAAAATTTAATCTGTTTTAATTCTATTTTTAGAAACTTTGTTAAATTTGTCAAAAGTTTCTTTGTCAAGAGGTAATTTTCCTCCTTTTCATGATGGTAGTTTGGTGTATGCATAGTAAAATGGGAAGGCACTAATTTTGGTTATTGGGTTTTCCGAAATTTGAAGGTTCCTGTTAGCTTGTATTTTATTGGGTGCAAAAAGACAACACCGTTGTGAGTTGAGGAGATGGCAGTATTTTATTAGTGAAATCATCGATCTTATAACCAACGACACCGCCCAGTATCATTGTCGTGCTCCAACGGCGGAAACATTGGAGAACATTCGCAAGATTTAACAAATATTGACCCATTTATGGAACACAAAATATTTAAATCAAATAACCACTTAATTACTTTTATTAAAAAATATTTTATTCAATAATTAACTTTTTATTTTTGTTTAAATGTTATATCTCTACTTTTATTACCAATAAAATAAAATTATAATTATTTTTTCTATTTTATGTAAGGCTCAATTATTTTCTACTTTTAAGGACTGTCCCCTAAAGCAGTCAAGGTCTCTCATTCTGCATTCACTTGCCAAAATCAGTTCTCTCACTCTTTCTTTTTTCTCTCCATAGAAGCTCTATTAGGTTTGGGTCTTACCCTTCTTCGCGTTAGCTCAACCCCATTCTTCAGTCCATGTAAGTTGATTCTCCACTGTACCTTTTTCATTCACAGCTCTGTCATCATGATTCTAACTAGGGTTCACCATGGTAACCCATTTTGAATCTATTCCACTATTTTATCGCTCGTGAATCTGCTCTATGGTCGGTATTACTCACTTGCTTGGGTAGTACTCACTTGCTTGGGTGTCGGGATATTTTGCTAGCTTTTTCCAAATAAGGGAAGCTAGAGTTTCTGTTTTTAAAGTTATTTTGCCGATTTTTGGTCTGTTTGTATGGCTGTGATGCTTGAATGAAGTTGTTGGTCGAATAAAAATGTATGGTGTGCGAGTATGTCTGATTGATGTGGCGCTACTGTTTTTTTCTACATTACACACTTTTCATAAAATGAAGGTTTCTACTACGTTAACTGTTGGATCAACTAAAATTTTAACAGCTGATCCTTAACACATAGCTCTTGACCTTGACTGGTCGGATCTTGAATCAGAGTTCTGTAGTGAGAGTAGTTTTTATTGCAAGGTCACTATAGTTTGGTTGTTGACAACACTGCACATTTTTCGTAAAATGAAGGTTCCTACTTCATTAACCGTTGGATCGAGCTGATATTTTAACAGTTGATCCTTAACACATATTTCGTGACTTTGACCGGTCGGATCTTGAATCGGAACTCTGTAGTGAGAGCAGTTTTTATCACAAGGTCACTGTAGTTTGGTTGTTAACAGCATTGACCTTTGTTGCTTGTTTGGTGCATAACTTTCTTTATAGTTATTCAATTAAGTTGATTCTTGATTCAAAATTTTATTTCTACAAGCTACAGTTTTATTTCTAAAATCCCAAAATCGTTTGCATAATTGATTGTTATGTGTGTGGTTTTCTCTTATTGCGATGATCATTAATTTATTGATGTGAGCAGATGCGAGAAATCCTCGTGGTCAACAGGAAAATGGTAATTCTACTACATAGCTCTGAGTTGGATTCTGCTTTTGGGTCTTCCTTTAGGGTTGTGGCCCATGTACCGATTTATCTTGACCCTGTATTTTGAATACTTTAGACCCTTTACTTGTTTTGTATCGGCATCGTGGTGTGCTCTTGATTACTTTCCTTTAAAGTACCTTGGATACTTGTAGGAGCGACGTTATACTCCTTGACTCAACTTCTTATATTATTTTGTGTAATGTATCATTTAATTACATTATTATTTAAATGGGAGGTTACATTTTATGTTTTGAATTATGCATCAACTTCTTTTTAATTTTGGTTTAATTACTCGGATAGTACCCACTTTGGTACAAGTGTCTCAATCTGGTACCCGCTTTTAAAAAAATGTCAATTGCATCCCAACTTTTAAAAAAGTGCTTCAATTAGGTCCCTTTCAGACGGAGTTGACTAACGTCGTTAGTTAACGTGTCACGTGTCAGTATGTGGTTTTTTTTATTTTTTGAAAAAAAAATGTCACGTGTCAGGTCTATGTGAGTGACACGTGGCATTGTCAGTACCACGTGGCATTGCAATGCCACGTGTCAGTGTCATATCATATGTCATTGTGTTGATTTCGATTTAGTTCCTATATATGTCTTTTTGTTTCAATTTGGTACCCACTTATGTATATATGATTCAATCTTGACCTAATTTTTTTTAATAATTAAAATCCATTTTTTATAAAATTAAAAGTAATTAAGTATAAAAGATTTACAAAATTTAAGTATTTGATATTTATATTAAAATTTAGTGGTAAAGTCATTTTTAGTAAAAAAAATTAGTATAACATTCAGACAAATAAAAATTTTGGATTAAAATTAGTAAGAGACAATATTGTTCTATTTTGGATTAAAAAAATAATAATTAACAAAATATGAGTACTTAATAAAAAAAATAATTAATAAAGTAATATGTTAAAAAGTCATTTTTAATAAAAAATATTAGTAAAACATTTTATACAAATAATATTTATACTTAATTAGTTTTAATCTTAAAAAAAATGAATTACAAAAATATTTTACTTATTAAAAAAATTGGAACAAAATTGAATTAGATATACATAAGTGGGTACCAAATTGAAACAAAAAGACATATATATGGACTAAATCGAAATCAACACAATGGTATCTGATAGTGACACTGACATGTGGCATTGCAATGTCACGTGGCACTGACAATGTCACGTGTCACACGCAGGGACCTGACACGTGACATTTTTTTTCAAAAAATTCAAAAAAATTCAAAAAATTTAAAAAACAAATATTAAAAAAATAAAATAAAAATTCAAAAAAACCACAGACTGACACCTGACACGTTGACTAACGGCTTTAGTCAACTCCGTCTGAAAGGACCTAATTGAAGTACTTTTTCAAAAGTTGGGATGCAATTGACATTTTTTTGAAAGTGGGTACCATGTTGACACACCTGTACCAAAGTAGATATCATCCGAGTAATTAAACCTTTTAATTTTATCTTATTCGTTATCCAACTTATTGGTTAACAATCAAATTAAATCAATTGACAAAATCAAATCAATTGGCAAGTTTTTTAATAACAACTTTATTTAAAACATTAAATTGAAGAGATATTAAAATTTAATTAGGTAAATTTTATTAAAATTAAAATAAATAAATACTTAATTCTATTATTGTGTTTTTAAATGAGGACTTTAGTTGAACTTAAATAGTAATATTTAACTGAATAAAACAGATATACAATGATATAAAATAAAGGTTGCATTGGAAGCACTTGAGAACTGAAGAATGGAAATTATCCATGCTACGTGGGTCCCACGGATGAGAAGTTTAGGCTTAGCGTCAACGAAAATCTCTGTTCCCTTGCTTTCGGGGAGTATGGCAGAAAAAGTCGGAAGAAAAAGCAGTAACAAGGTTTAATTACTGATTTAATATTTTAATTTGTTAATTTTTTTTCTTTTATTATTTTTAAATTTAATTTGGTTTTTTAATTTGTTTAAAAATATTTAATTTAATTATGTTTGTTAAGTTGATGTTAATGTTTCTACATGTGTCATTAAGTAGAATTTTTAATTTTTTTTAATTTAAAAAAACATAAATTGTTAGATGTTAAGTTATGGTCATGTCATTTGTTAATTCATGAAATATTTGTAATTTTTATTAATTTAAAAAAGAAAACTATTTTAGAAAAGAAATAAAGCGTCATGTATCAACTCAACAGTGATTGTTTCAATTTAGTCATTTTATTTACCATTTTGATTCAATTTAGTATATCTGGGATAAATTTGGATTTGATCTATGCTTGGTATTTGTGAAGGTTTCTAGGGAAGTTTATAAATGTTTTGAGAATGCAGAATTATGTAGAAATCATGTTCTGCAGAATTAAGCAGACCCACTTGGCGAGCATTAGGCAAGTTTCAAGTCATGGACTCACTTACTTTGAGGTTGTTGTGCAAGCATTTACTCATTGGGAGACTTAATTGAAACATTGTCCTCTAGAGCCCTAGCGATACACTTGTTAAGCAAGCAATCTGTCATTGGTTGAAAATGTACTTTTCGTCTAGCGAGAAGATGTGTTTGCTAAGCGAGTGAATCTAGGGATGTCATTGGGACGAGTAGGGTATGGGTAGTAGTTCCTCCGTACCCTATCCGCTAAATAAATATTTGCTTCGTATCTGTACCCATATTCGTGCGGGTATCCGTTATGCAGGTATCCACATATATTTTTAATATTCACGAATATCCACGGGTACCCGGCAGTATTTACAAAAGAAAAATTTAATATTTAATAACAAATTTTAACTATAAATTCAAATAAAAATATAATGCATAACATTTATAAATTTCAAACAAAGTGAAAATGATCCATTTAAATAATGTTGAATGACACTTTACAAATAAATGGATATTTTTTAAAACTAACTAATAAAAAATAACTCATTCAATATTAATGTGTTAATGTTTTAATAATTTATTTTTAATTTAAATTAGAGTATATCAGGTATGGGTATCCACGGGTACGGATATAATGATATCCGTACCTGCCCCATTAACAAGCGGGTATAAAAAAATACATGTATCTGTTACCTGCGGGTATCTATTTTCAATGTCTATTTCTTATCCATTACGGGTTTTATTCGCGGATACCCACAGATACGAATTTTTTGACATTCCTAAATAGATCAGAACAACATGTGTTAGTTGATTTATTTTGGAAACTCCGTATGTTTCTATATATGAATATTAATGGTATTTGAATTGCATATATAAATAATTATTATTTTATTTTATTTTTCTAATTATTATCTTTAATTTAAATAAATAATAACTTAACAAATAATTATCTAAGTTGAATTTAACTTTGAATTTTTGAATTTTATACCTTTTGTATTTTAAAATTTTTATAAAATTATATTAAAAATTTTATATTTTACAATATTTTTAATTTATAAACTTTTTCTCGATAAAAATTTTCTATAAAAGTTCTATACTTTTTAATATTTTAAATATTTTATTATTAAAAATTAAATGTTTTACATTAATATTTCTAATTTTTAACTTTACATTAAATTTATTTTGAAATATCTTCTTCACCTATTGTAACACCCCATTTAATTAATAAAGTTAATTAAAGGAGATGTCACATAGTATAATATAAGAAGCAAGATCAATGGAATATAACATCACTTCTACAGATATCCAAGGTACTTATAGGACAATAATTGAGGCACACCACGATGCCGATACAGAACGGGGTAGAAAGTCTAAAGTATCCAAAATACAATGCTAATAATGTAATACATGGGCCACAGCCTTAACAAAAGACATAATGAGTAGAGCCCAAGTCCAAATGACTAAGTAGTGGAACCTCCATCACCTTGTTGGCCACGAGGAGTTCTCGTATCTGCTTACATCAATAAATTGATGATCATCGCAAGAAGAGAGAGCCACACAAGCAAGACATACAACAAATAAAATGGTAAGCTAGAGCAGAAAATGATTTATCATACAGTTACATACACTTTTATAGTTCAAGATGCATAAGCCAACCAATCATGTTAGGACTTGAAAACAATACACTAAGACTCAGACACGACCCATCCGAATACATATAATTAGTCGGATTCAACGGATGCTTGCACTTGTGGTGGATTTCCCTGCTCTACCGAGCTGCTCACCCGTGAGCTAAGTGTTACAATGTCTCAACCCTCACACACAAGGTTAGTCCTTAATGGGTTTCAGGCCTCCTACTACTTTCACCACAAGATTCAGTCCGCTCTATGTAAGACTAATTGACTCCTTAGAGTGTCAGGATGCAACCTTACCTTGAATCCTTACTAAATTATATAGATGGGGCACCACCATGAACTTCCACTAATAGGGGTCATGGAATTACGTCCCGACCAACTGAGGCACCACCATGAGGTCTCACCTAGAGGCTCATGGAATTACGCCCTAACCCAATGAGGCACCACCACGAAACTATCATGAAATTACGTCCTAACCATAAGCACAACTTGTTCCAACAATCCATAGAACATAATCATCCATACCAATTCCATTCCACTCTTATAACCAACCATTCCATACTCATTACATGCCAAGATCATGCCAAACTCATTACTCCAGTCCATACAATCAGAGATTTCATGCATATCCATATGTTTCATACTTTGAATGGAACTAGTCAAGCGAGTTCTTGCCTAGGCGAAAGGAGCTCGCCTGAGCAAGGGCTTCTAGCCTAAGCGAGAACTGGACAGAGACATGCTCAAGTGTTGTTTTCTTCTCTGTTTATGGTTAATGGTCACATGTTTGATTGAGTTATTCTGTGAAAGCATGAATTGGGTGAATATGCATGTATTAAATGGTTTATGGGCTGGAATTGATGAGCTGGAATTGATGAGTTGGGTATGAGTATGCATATGAAACATGATTGGGTGGTTGGTGGAATATTGGCATGAGATTGGTATGCATGATAAATCTATGATTGGTTGGTGAGACATGGTTATGGTATGGTTAGGACGTAATTCCATGAATCTCTTGGTGAGATCTCATGGTGGTGCCTCATGTAATGGACGTAATTCCATGAACCTCTTGGTGAGAGTTCATGGTGGTGCCTCATGTAATGGACGTAATTCCATGACCCTTTTGGTGAGATCTCATAGTGGTGCCTCAGGTAATCGATGTAATTCCACGAATCTCTTAGTAAGGTTTCGTGGTGGTGCCTCGGTATATAATTAAGTAAGGATTCAAGTAAGGATTGCATCATGAAGCTCTAAAGAGTCAGTTAGTCTCACGTAGAGCGTACTGAGTCAAGCGGTGAGAGTAGTAGGAGGCCCTAGTTTTGGCAAGATAATGGCCTTATATGTTTGAAGGCTAACCACAAGTGCAAACATCCAGTGAATCCGATTGATTATATGTATCCGGATAATTGAGTTGTAGAGTCTTACTTGTTTGCTATCACATGCTTGGTTGATTCGTGTATTCTTGACTTTTAAATTGCATGTTCAATTGTATGATAAAACCTTTTTACTTTAACTTACCCTTTATGTTTGCTTGTGTGTTTTGTGTGTGGTTTTCTCCTTCTGCGATGATCATCAATTTATTGATGTGAGCAGATGTGAGAACCCCTAGTGGTCATCAGGGTGATGGAAACTCCGCTGCGTAGCTAACCTTAGGTTGGATTCCCTTACTCTGAGTACTCTCTTTAAGTTTGTGGCCTATGTACTGTACTTGCTCTATGAGCATATATTTTGGATAACTGTCAAAACGTTTATTCTTGTCTTCCTTTGTTAATGACATTGTGATGTGCCTAGTTTTATCTCTGTGTATTTTCGATAATTGTGAGGAGTGACACTTGTACTCCATGACAATGCTCTTTACGTTATATCTTATGTGATGTTTCATTTAATTAATTGTATTTATTAAATGGGACGTTACATGGTTAGAATTAATATAGAAATTTGATTTTTATTTTAAAATATATTAAAAACGTTTTTAATATATTAATATAAATGTATTTTAAAGACTCAAGAGAAAAACAACATCAGAATTTTAATTCGTCAATTTAGTATTTAAACAAGTAAAAAGTTTAATTTAATTCCTGGATATGATAGCTTAACTACAAGATGATTCCTGAGTTGAATTGATTCTAAAACTTAATAAAGATAATATAAGAACATAATTGTGAGTATTCAATGACCGAGTCATGATTTACCCTTTGTTTTATCGGTGATGGTGATTGAAGGGAGAACTAATATCAAAGCAGCTTAATATTCAATTAAAATCAGAGTTAAACATCGCAGACCGGATCAACACTACGTATTAATTGATTATAGAAAAAAGTGCTGAAAATTTTGGAAGATTGAAATCATAATTTTTGTTATCCATCAGAAAATTATGATTAAAAAAATACTCAAAAAGGAATACAACTTTTAAAAAGTCTATGAAGTAATGTTGTGGGGGATTATGCATCTATATTCAGTTATGAATCTCTTCTGCAGTATCCTCATTCCATACTGTTCAGCATTACTGAAAATATGTACCCTACAACATTGTACAAGCAATTTACTGCAAAAATGTTTTAAAATTTTTATTATTAAATCAAACCTTTCATTTCAAACTTCTTTTTTATTTTTCTTATTTATCTTTTTTTTAATATGTTTTTATTGTACATTTACAATTTTTCAAACAATATTGTCTAGGGTCTTACATCACTGGGTCCATGCTCATGATTTTTCATTTGGTTTCCCACCAATATATACTGTCAAGAATACCTCACACTACATTTCTTCTTCTAATTAATTAATAGTTCACATCACATTGGGATTGGCTTTTCCATTTTTTTCCTCCATCATCGTTATTCTTCTTCTTCTTCATCTTCTTCATCTTCTTCCCTTTCTTCTGAATTCAGCCAAAACATGAATATAAATGCTCACAAGGAGGAAAAAGCATGCTGCTATTTCCACCCAAAACAAGTAGTTGTTGGTGTGTGCCCCTTGTGCTTGAATGAGAGGCTCCTCATACTGGCCGCAAAACAATACCATCACCACCGTCATCATCACCATCACAGGCTTCAAAGTTCCACTCAGAGGAAGCCTTCAGCTTCTATTCACAAGATCTTTGCTTTTGGTTCTCTCTTCACTCGCCACCAATTCAAATCTCACCACTACTATGATCAAGATGATGCCTCTCCCAGCCCAGAAGGAAAGACCTTATTTTGCACATTGCTTGATATTGCTATTGTCAAATTTTATTACCCTTTTTTCCTTTTAATCTCCCTCTATGCTTAATTATCTTAGGTGGGGGTAAGTTAAATTTGCAAGTGCTGCATCGCTGTTGGTGGTTTCTTTAATCTTCTTTCATCTCATTTTCATTTACCTTGTTCAATGTGCATACATGGTGGGTGAAACATTGCCATTAATCAATGAAGAGTTTGCATATAGCATAGCATGTGCATGTGTGTATCTTCATGTGCAAGATTAGACTATGATGACGATGAAATTAAGGTAAAAACCACGTAGCTGCTAAGAGTGCCAACACACCATAAAGTGAAGGTTTTCAAATGTTCATTTTCTTTATTGATCCTTCTTCAATTCTTCCTCCTGGCGTGGTGTGTGGGGGTCATACGCAAAACGACAAGAGAACTATAACACCGAAAACATGTTTTGTTTGAGATTATATAGATTTGCTGGGGAATTGAGTTACAAAACAAATTATTGGGCAAGATGTCATTCATGTTTCTGGCATATTGTTTATGATACATATGTCAGTGTCTAAAACAGTTTGAAGAAAAATTGCGCCAACAAAAGTCGATTACGAACCCCTTCTAACTTGGGCAAAAATTCATCATATAGATGCATAAGTTGGTGGTGTGTGTATGCGTGTATTATATTTATTTAAAGCAAATCTATGTATCTGTTCCACTGACTGGTTTTGTTTGTTATTCTATTATGTACATCTACCTTTAAAACATGTTAATTTGTCTTATGTGTGATAGAACTACATAATTTAAAGTATAAACCTAAACTAAACACATTTAATTAGCCTCCTCTATTAACTTTCTTCTGTAGAACTTGTAGTTAAGAATAACTTCTTTTTATGTGGATGTGTTGTGTCTTCAAGTTATAATGACAATGTGGAATTGGTTGAACTTTTCAGAATCGTTCATCTCAATGAAGTTTGAAGAAAATGGTGTGGCTTCATGGGAAAAGAGCACTCTCTCTAACATGTCTAATAAAGTATGTGTAGAGGGCAAGGTCCTAGAGAAAGAGGAAAAGGAGAACAAGAGTGTGATAGAGCATGGAAAGTCAAATAACGCGTTTAGATGGAGAAAGCGTATGGGCCGTTTGGTCCATTTCATCCAATGGAAGAGGTCCAACAAGGGTGGTGTGGGCCATGTTGGTAGCAAGGTTGAAGGAGTGAAGGTTAGAAAGGGTTGGATGAGATCATTGACAAAGAGGAAGACCGCGGAATAAAGGGGTAAAAGGAAAGTGACATGTACCAACAACACTTGCTTCTCTTTTTTTTCTCTCTCTCTCTCTTTTTGTGGTTACTACTTACTACTACTAAGTGTGGATGAGAATTTTTTTACAATAATATAATACCACTACTAAGAAGAAGTAGGTAGAGTCAAAGATAGGTTTGTTGATTGATCTCTTGAAAATGTGCTTTAGATACATGAAAGTTAAAAAAAGTGAGTAATTTGCATGCTTTGAGGACTTGGGAATGAAGTTCTTGTAATCCCTTTCTGCTTTGTAGTTTTTTTTTTTATTCTTTTATTTTATTTTATTTCTAGTTGTTGTGGCATGGACACATGTAGTACAGGCTAGCTGTAAATGAGAAAAACATTAAGTGTTCCTTTCCACACCGCACTGAAAAAAAAAAAATCCATGTTAGGTACTCATAGTGGGAAACAAATTAAGCATAAGGGCCCTATAACATTGTGCTCTGGGGCTTGTATTGATGGTGGCCAAAATGTCTTGTTACCTCATCTCTCAAAAATTGATTTTTTTATTCAATTGATACATGTTTAATTTTTTTTTCAATGAGATTTTAGGTTTGATCTTTGTCTATAAGATTTTCACTAAAGAACTAGTTTATCATATATTTGTGATTGAATGCGAACAATATTGTCTTTTAAAGAATTAAAAATATCTTTTATTATTATAGCTATCTTGTGCTTTTCATATAAATTATTTATAGTTAGAAATAACTATTAACACCATTTGGGTTATATAAGGTGAGTATTTCTTTTATAATTTTCTAATTTTTTTCTTAGAGTAACATCAATCATTAAATAATTAGGTTAAGAATTACGAACAACTATCACTTGAACAACAAATGTTTCTAACATTAAAACATCTATTTTTAGAGAATTTTTTCATCCAAATTATAGAATATATATTAGTAATTATTCTCATCCAAATCTTAAAATCTAATTGAATTTATCCTATCCAATCAGAGGCTTCCCAATTGGTATGATGTTGTCAAAGTTATCGAAGATCATTTTCTGGCCATGAAATTGAAATGGGATGCATTATGGGTAGGACCATTATAGTTGCCACATTGGGATCACAATAGAAAGGACCAATAGAGAAAAACTTCACCGACTAAACAAAATTGACTAGACAAACCATGAAAACTTTACCCCAAATACGTGCATCAGATTAGGGTAGACACACACAGAGTGAGGCACCATTATCTCTATGGAAAATGTACTGTTTTTATTTTATTTTACTTAGACGTGTTTTTTTTTTTCAATTTATTTAAGTTTTATTTCATTTATCATATAAATTTATGGTATATAAATAAATATAAACGTACTGTATATAAATAAATATAAACTTACGGTATATAAACAAATATAAATTTTGGTTTTATAAATTAGTTTATAAGATTGAACTAATATAAAAATCAATATTAAGTATATAAATAAATATAAATTTTGGTTTTATAAATTAGTTTATAAGATCGTATTAGATCTAAAAATCAATATTAAGATAATATTATAGTTATCTCAAATTTATTGTAATAATTTTCATTGTTAACTTAATACTTCATTTATTATCGAGTTATTACCACACCATTTATAAATATTTATAAATATCTTTTTATAAGTCCGTTTGATTTTATAAAGTTAAATTAAAATTCTTAAGATATTTTAATATAGTTATTTTAGTATATGAGTTTTACCATAATACAAAAAATTGAATATAAATTTTTCATATTGTATATGTCATATGGAAAAATTCTTAGTTGCTTCCCAAGTTAAAAATTCTTACATTTTTTTACATTGAAAAAAGTGCTTAGTTTAGCATGGAAAGACTCACCAACATTGAAATTTCTCTTATTAATTTATTTCAACCAAACAGCTAACCCTTTTAATTCCTCTTCAGTTTCTAGTTTCTCCTTTCAATCTCTCACCTATTTTATTTCTCTACCAAGTACATTGTTAATTTTTACTCCACTCTCATTCTATTCTATCTTGTTTCTTTCTCATCACAATTATTTCTGTTTTTGTTGTTCTTATTCTTTTTCAATTTTTTCTACTCTTTTCTCCGTCTCCTTTTCTACCGGAATTCACCTCAAGTTTATGATGACTCATAGGTTTAATCTGTCCCTATTTGTGTAGACTCTAGACTGGGCCTAAAGCCTTCTTTCATCTTTGGTGGGAAAAAGAAGGAACCCCACTTATTCCATTGCATGTGAACTTTGGTACAATTCATAGGTAAAGAGAAAAACCTACAAACTAAGGTGGGGTGTCCCTATCATCTGAGGGAGCATTCGACTACATTTAGCTATTTTCTATAATCTTCATCTCTTGACCCGTGCTTAATTTGCAAGCCCACTTAGTGCATGCTCTAAAATAAAATGAGATATTTCTCACATGAAAAACTTGTATTTCAAGAAAAAAAAATTACTAAAGATTAAATTCAAACAATACTCCAACCATTTCATATTAAAATTAATATATTAGTCTATTTAATTGAACCTTTATATTAACTTACTCGTGGCTTTTGGAAAACTGAATTTAATTTGTTAATAAAATAATACAAAGGACAAGCCTAGAAGAAGATAAGGACACACAACCCACCACTCTCACAGCATTTAGTATATGTGGTTTGACACATTTATTTTAAGTTGAAACAAATGAAAACATAAGTCATATCAATACTGATACAACCTCACATTTAATGCTTAACCTTTAAATTTTTTAGTTGTATTACTCATTTTATATTTACCCTTTTAAGTTTTTAAAGCTCCAAAGAAATTCAATTAATTTTTCCATAGTTTTAGTTATAAAATAGTTACAAAGTGACAAATTAAGTATAGAAGTAAAAAAAAAAAAAAAACCTTTATACACATTGTCCTCGATAAATGACAATGTTCATCAATGCACCTAGTTAAGCCAAAAGTAAAGGAAACCTCCATTGACTTTGGTCAAAACAGCCTTGTCACATTGTAATAACCAAAGAGATATGAGTAATGCTATTTTAGACTAAAAGCACTACATTAGTTAGGCTTCTGTTCACATCTTTCCCTGTCCCTTTGGGATTATCTCCACTTTTTCTAAATTATTACTCTCATTACGAATGAGGATTGCGTACAAAATTTTATTTATAAAATGAATATCCCGTTTGTTAATAAAAAAAAACTCCTTTCTAAATAAGTAATTTATGACATCTAATAAAAATATACGTAAGTTAGTTAGCTTTGATTAATAATCATCTGGTTTGCATGTAAGCTGGTAAGAAACTTTTAAACAACCAATTTGTATAAATATTAAACAGAACAAATAAAAGGCGATTCAGTTATGTTATAATAATATCAACACAAATTTTAGTTATAATGTAACACACCATTTAATTAATAACGCTAATTAAAAAAAATGTTACACAGGATAATATCGAAAATAAAGGTCTGGAGTATAGACACTATGTCTAACATTTAACCAAGAGAGATCTGAATAGAAATTTAGGCACACTAAGATGTTAGTGACCAAAGTGGAATAAGAGTCTACAGTATTCAAAATAATTGCCCAAGGGGGCAGACAAGTACATGGGCTATAGCCTAAAAGAAACTAGGACGACAGAATCCAACCCAAAGCTAAGCAGCGGAGTCTCCATTATCCTATTGATCACGAGAAGTTCTCACATCTGCTCACATCAATAAATTGATTATCATCGCAAAAAGAGAACACCACACACAGAACATACAACAAGCAAAAAGGATAAGCTAGAGTAGAAAATGATTTTTATCATACCAATGCATACAACTTTCATAGCCAAAGATACCAATATCAACCAATCATGTTATGACATGCAACCAATACACTAAGACTCAAGACACGACTCATCCGGATACATATAATTAGTCGGATTTAGCGGATGCTTGCACTTGTGGTGGATTTCCCTGCTCTACCGAGCTGCTCTCCCCCGAGCTAAGTGTTATGATGTCTCAACCCCCACACACAAGGTTATCCCTTAATGGGTTTCAGGTCTCCTAGTACTCTCACCACAAGAGTCAGTACACTCTATGTGAGACTAACTTACTCTTTAGAGTGTTAGGATGCAACCTTACCTTGAATCATTACTAAATTATATAAATGGGGCACCACCATGAACTTCCATTAACAGGGGTCATGGAATTACGTCCCGACCAACTGAGGCACCACCATGAGGTCTCACCTAGAGGCTCATGGAATTACATCCTAACCAAATGAGGCACCACCACGAAACTATCGTGGAATTACGTCCTAACCAACCCAATCATCATGCTTCCAACAATCAATATAGAATCATTTATCATGTCAAAACCATGTAACTTTGATAACCAACCATCCCATACAAGTCACATGCCAAGGTCATGTTAAACTTATCAATCACAGACCATAAACCATTCTACTCATACACATTCGCCCAATTCATGCTTTTAAAAGTAATTGAATCAATCCACAAGTTCAAGTTAAAGTAAGAAATTAAAATTTTGCAGCAATTCTTGCTTCAGCTAGACTGATCTCGCTTAAGCTAGAAATTCTCACTTAAGCTATACTGATCTTGCTTAAGCTAAAATCTCTCACTTAAGCTAAACTGACAAATTTTCACTGGTTTCAACATGTAAAAACACAAAATCCCAAACAACAAAAATTTAAGAAAACACAAGCACGTTGTATAAAATGTTGGCATCATATTTCATGCTTTAAAAGGGTAAACAAACCTATCATGGGAGCATCATATTTCAACTCTGCTGTCAATCTCGCTCAAGCTAAGGAGCTCTCGCTTAGGCGAAGGGGTCTTTCGCCCATGCAAAAAGCTTTTGCTTAAGCGAGATTGAAAACAGAGAGTACTGTTTGAGGGGAAAAAAAGAAGAGGAGTAAGGTGACTGATTTTGCAAAGTGGGCAGAACATGAGAGGGTTAGGCTGGTTTAGGGGTTTTGGGATGCCCTATAGGTCAGCCTTAGGCCCAACTGACTAAGAGAGACCCTTAAATTTTAGGACAGAATTAAAGTGGGTCTTACACATAATACTTCTAACATAAAAATAGTGAAAATAAAGACAATAAGATATTGTGATGAGTCACATGTTAAGTTGGTAATTGAGAGTCCAACAACCAATTTTCTAAAATTTATAAGAGGAACTTTTAAGCGATAAACTAGTCTGTCGTGCTTGTTTAATTTGTATATAAATATTAATATAAATATATTTATTATTATATATAATTAAATAATTTATATATATATATTTAATGTATAATTATAAATATTGCTTTAATGTTATTTTAAAATATTATTAAAAATAAATAATATTATTTTAATTTGTTTTGTTCCTGCAGAACAATAATAGATTATCATAAGACACAAATATTGTCTTACCCAATCATTAAATATCCTAAACAGATACTCTACGGTCTTGCGGGGCGTGTCTTCATATCCAGTTACCGAATGGGGCATATGGGGTGTTACCTGTATAAAAGACAACAACGATCAAGTTAGCGAGAGCTCTCAAAGTCAAATCTCAATTTTCAGTATTAATGAATTGCATACATTTAATTGTTGAGATCTACTTGTATTTATAGAATATTAACTAGAAATTACCTGATCCATGGGTTGGGCCATAAATGGGCTCATTGGGTCTCTTTTGAGCTTACATGAGCTTGATCATAATCCACGTATTGGGCTTATGGATTGGTTATGTAAATGTGAGGTCACTTCCTAAGTCCAAAGTAGGCGATCAATGCCGATACTTAACTTTAGCCGCTATATATGCATTAGTTTTGTATATAGTTGATCAGTGGTAATCCAAACTGGACTATAAGTTAACCATTGCTAGGATCGGGTATTCATTGTTGTCAATCCTATCTGGATAGTATAATACATGTTTTATTATATTTAAATAATATGTTAAAATAATAAAATTAAATACATCAATACTAATAATAGTATTAGATTATAGTAATAATATTATTACCATTAGTATTAATAATATCAATAATAATATAATAATAATAATAATAAAAAGTAGTAGAATAGTGTGGACATATTAATAATAATAATAATACTAATAATATACTAACAATAATACTAAATATTATATTAATACTAATAATATTAATATTAATATATTATTAATTATGCGTAATAAAACAATAATATTATATGATTAAAATTTATAATTGAAATTTTGACTTAAAATAAATATTGTTGTATGGATTCTGTATAAAATAAATTCACCACTAAATTAAAATTCATCTTATTTGTTAATAGAAATAGATGTCGATACAAATAACTTAAAACAATATTTAAAAAACATTAAACATATGAAATTAAAGAAAATTAAGTTAAAACTTGAAATATTATAAACAATAATATATATATATATATATATATATATATATATATATATATATATATATATATATTAATATATAAAAAATAATATAAATAAATATATAAAAATAAAAATAGTAGTTAACTATAATTATAATAACAAATAGTAATAGTAAAATAACATTAATAATTGAAAAGAACATGTAGTAAAGTGATGTATAAATATTGAATAAAATTATAGCATCATTAATACTAATAATAAATATATTGCAAATTAAGGAAAATAATGAATTGACGTTTCGTATATTTGTTCAAAATCAAATATGATCACATTGATTAAAATAATTTATCACCATCGTAATTATAAAAATAAATTAATATTAAAACTGACTGGACTTGTAAACGAAAATAATAAAATATAATAAATATTTTCAATAAATATTAACTCAAAATTTGTTGACTAATTAAAAATAATAATTTAAAATAAAATATATTTATTGATTCAAATAATAATAAGAAAGATGATAGTAATTATAATAATATTACCAATTACTAATAAAAACTCTATTCATAATTAAAAAAATTTAAAATAATTAATCAACTCATTGATAAAAAAAATCTTTAGTAATTAATCATATAATAATTAATTGCAACTGTATAAATTTAAAACATTTAAAAAGGTATGGAATAAAAAACAATCCATTTATAATTAGAAAATTGAAAACAATTAATTCTATTAATTGATCAATTAATGGATTTTCTTAAAAAAACAAATTATAGAATTATTGATTGTAAAAATAAATGTTTTAATCAGATATCCTCAATCATTATGGATCTCATGAAAAATATCAAAATGAAGTTGATGCTAAAAATGTATTAACAAAAACATAAATATAAAAACATAAACAAATATTTAAAATGAATATTTTTGTATGGATGTCATATAAAATAAATACAACGCCAAATTAAAATCCAGTTTAAAATTTGTCAATAGAAACACAATACAAACACAATAATATATATATATATATATATATATATATATATATATATATATATATATATATATATATTATTAAATTAAATTGTGAAATTAAAGTATAAATTCATTAAGTAATTATCACATCAAATTTTACGTTCCTAAGTAAGTTATTTATAATTTAATACTTTTAGATTACCTTTTGACATTTTTTTATTTGTATTCTATCACATTTTTTTTTTAAATTTTTATTTATCAAAGTAATTTATGTAATCTATTGATCATTTATGTAGTTTATTAACGGTTAGAATAAAGAAATTAAAAAAGTTATGCATTTTCCAATTTATATAAGAGTATCCCAGATATAAATAAATCTTGTAATTTACTAATTTTTTATTTATGATGTTAAGAAAAATGCTTCCGGAAAGACTTTTTGATTTAAAAATTTAAGTTAATTTAGTCATAAAGTAAATTAAAAATTTATTGATAATGGAAAAATGTTACATGTAATAATATTTTGTGTTAAAACATATACTTTTACTTAAATGATCTCCTAAACATAAATATCCTAAGTCATATACACATATTTTATAAGAGTACTATAATTCTTATTTATTAAAAACACTGACTAATAACTTAATCATGAATGTGTTCAAAATCCATGATTATCGAGAAATAAAAACTTATCATATTTAAATAATTAATTTATAACTATGACATAAAATCATTTTTAAAATATATAAATAATAAAAAAATTTGAATATAATGATAAAAAAATATTCATACCATTCACCTTTTATCACTCCTCTCACAAAATGTTAAATCCATTTCTTCTACACGTAGATTATTGAGGTCAACTTCTAATATATTTTATACATTTAAGAAGCAACGTTATTTAAGTTTAGAGTAGGGAGGAAAGAAGAAAACAACGCCTGACGAACTGACCCAAGTTGCATGGAGGTTTTGAGTGAAGTGGTGTCGGATAGAACCAATTAAAAGAGGGCTTACGTTGAGCGAATTTAATGAAACTTGAAGATATTGATGCAAAAATGTAAGACCCTCTTTTTTTCCCTAAAAGTTAAAGGGTCTAGCCTCATCTGTTGGGTCTAAGGGCTAGTCTATAGGGTGCTAAAAGACCTCCTTTCAGTCTCTTCGTTTTCCATTCTGCTCACTTTGCCAAAAGCAGTCACTTTACTCATTTCCTTTTCCCTCAACAGAGCTCTGCTAGGGTTTGGATCTCATTCCCTCAAGCTAGCTCAACCCCATTTTTTGTCCCACATAAACTGCTTCTCGATCCATGCTTTCTATTGTCTAGCTTGTCTTTCATGGTTCCAGCTAGAGTTCCTCGTAATAACTTTGTTTTGTTTTGGTATTAATATTCTCAACTCACCCAACTGTTCCTGGAACTTTGGTACTCCTCTTTAGGGTGCTCGTGTTGATTAACTATCATCTTCCAAGTAAGGGAAGTTAGGGTTTGCATGTTTCTTGTGATATTATGCTTGCTTTGATTCTATTTCATGGTAGTGTGGCTTGTTTGATGTTATGATTGCTTGGGAAATGCAAAAACACTGTTTGGTTGTGAATTCCTGGTTGTTGCACGCATGAACAGTGGAGGAACCTGGTGTTTTTGTCCAAGCGAGCAAGGCTCACCCAAGCGAGAGTACCAAAAGTGCTCCCTAGGGCTTGCGTGAGCTGTCGCTCAGGTGGCGAGCTCTAGTTTTGAGCGAGAGTCCATCTCGCTCAGGCGAGGAGGTCTCGCCTAAGCGAGAAAACACGAAAGCCACCATTTCAACTATTCGAGCTCTCGCCTAGGCGAAAGGAGCTTGCCTGAGTGAGAGAGCCTTTCTCACCTGAGCGAGGTCTTCTAGCCTGAGCGAGAATTGGGCAAGGGCTCAGGTATTGTTTTCTCCTTTGTTCTTGGTTGATGGTCACATGTTTGATTTAATTACTCTGTTAAAGCATGAATTGGGTGAATTTGCATGTATTAAATGGTTCATGGGTTGGAATTGATAAGTTAGTATGATTATGCGTATGAAACATGATTGGATGATTGGTTATAAATGGGCATAAGATTGGTATGCATGATAAATCTATAATTGGTTGGTGGGACATGGCTGTGGTATGGGTAGGACGTAATTCCATGAATCTCGTGGTGAGAGTTCATGGTGGTGCCTCATATAATGGACATAATTTCATGAACCTCTTGATGAGAGTTCATGGTGATGCCTCATACAATGGACGTAATTGCATGAACCTCTTGGTGATAGTTCATGGTGGTGCCTCATGTAATGGACATAATTCCATGACCCTCTTGGTGGGAGCCCATGATGGTGCCTCAGGTAATGGACGCAATTCCACGAATCTCTTTGTAAGGTTTCGTGGTGGTGCCTCAGTATATAATTAAGTAAGGATTCAAGTAAGGATTGCATCCTGAAGCTCTAAAGAGTCCGTTAGTCTCACATAGAGCGTACTGACTCAAGTGGTGAGAGTAGTAGGAGGCCCTAGTGTTTGGCAGGATAATGGACTTAGATGTTTGAAGGCTAACCTTGTGCGTGGTAGGGTGAAACCCATTGGCAATGGCTCTGCAGAGCAATAGAGGCCACCACAAGTGCAAGCATCCAGTGAATCCGACTGATTATATATATTCGGATAATTGAGTCTTAGAGTCTTACTTGGTTGCTATCACATGCTTGGTTGATTCGTGTATTATTGACTTTTAAATTGCATGCTCAAATGTATGATAAAACATTTTTATTGATGTAAGCAGATGTGGAAACTCCTCGTGGTTGGATTCCTTTGCTTAGAGTACACTTTTAAGGCACTGCAGCCTATGTACTACTTTGCTCTTTGAGCATGTGTTTTGAATAACTGTCAAACGTTTTAATCTTGTTCTTTCGTTTATGCCATCGTGGTATGCCTTGGTTTCTTTCCTTGTACCTTTTGGATAAATGATTGACACGTATACTCCATGACATTCTCTTTTATTATAATCTATGTGATGTTTCATTTAATTAAGCTATTTTATTAAATGGGACGTTACAAGAAACATAGATGAGACCTAGTTTGAATTTTTGTTTTTACTTCTTAGGGTTGTTGTTTCAATAAAAATGGATTTTTAGAAAGAATTTGGGACAATTATTGTTTTTGATTCTCTCGTTCTTCTCTTCTTCGTAGTCTCTGTAATGAGAAAATCTGATAACCAATATGCACAAAGTAGCCATTGGTAAAAAGAGATTCTATCGTGCAAGTGGGTGTTGAGAAGAAGGAATCTAAGACAACTTGTACATTTTTTTTAATGAATCTAATGTGAATTGATTTTAAACTTTTCTCAATCAATTTCTATTATGTAAATTTTAGTTCTTTTATGAATATTTTTTATTGTGTTTGTGAAGTTCCTTTGTTGTTCTTGTGACTTTCTTATTATTGAATTATGTTTTTTGCACAATTTACATTTATGTTGATTTTTATGAATTTCTGATTTTCTGTGATATAGTTAGTCTTCTACTAACAAGGCAAAAGAAAAAAAATATAGAATGGGGGAAGAAGGAGAGAGTGGGTTATGAGTTGTTTAGTTATATTGTACCTTTAATACCTTTATTTTAGTTTGGATCAGTTTTCTGTGTAGCAGTAGTTAGCATTCCATGTATGCCAATCCTGAATTTTCCTTTGGTTGTTTCAATTCATTGCAAAATGCATTCATTGTTACGTTAATTCCTACCATTGAGATGTTAAACATTGATTCAGAATTCTGAATCAGCTTTATTACATTCATCTTACGTGTATATGCATCTAGTATTCTATTGATAGGCTTGCATCCATACTTGTAAATTATGCCTATGCATGACATTCATGCTTTTAACTTCATGCCTGCATCTCATTCCCAAGTTGTGGTTGAGGCACTCGCGAAGGTGGCTTCAATGGAGACAGACTTGGGCGTAGCACACAAGGTTGTGTTTGGATTCGTTGCAGAATAGGAAGTTTGATAAGGTAAATTACCGATTTAGCTTTCTTTAGTTATAATTATAATTGTAATCATATCATGCACTTGGATTGGTAGTGAAATTGAAAACAATTAAAAATTACAATAGAGATAATAATAATAATAATATTAGTGTGGGATGTAGCTTTTATAAATGTTGGTGAAGTAAGTAATCTCTTAATCTTTGATGTTTTTGGCATTTACTGTTGGCACAAATTTCAGAAACACCAGGGTTGGCATTAGGGATGTCAAAAAAATCCGTACCCGCGGGTATCCGCGGATAAAACCCGCAACGGATAGGAAATGGATATTAAAAATGGATACCCGCTACCCGTGGGTATGGGTATTTTTTGATACCCGCATGTTAACGGGACGGGTACGGATATCATAGTATCCGTACCCGTGGATACCCGTACCCGCTAAACTTTAATTCAGAAAAATTATTACCCCACAAATGAGTCAAAACATTATGAGTCTTCATTATATTAGTAAAAACTTTA
>Ga0214543_1004496_pt1 | contig 26360 bp, 12 predicted proteins | sample CNSS2metaG_FD_160094 | JGI IMG/M metagenome (GOLD analysis project Ga0214543, IMG submission 160094) | Root nodule microbial communities from cowpea collected in UCLA plant growth center, Los Angeles, California, USA - CNSS2 | ecosystem: Host-associated > Plants > Roots > Nodule | place: USA... | reverse complement strand
TATATATATATATATATATATATATATATATATATATATATATATATATATATATATATATATATATATGAGGGTACTTTTGTGAATTAAAGTTTAGCGGGTACGAGCATCCACAGGTACGGATACTATGATACCCGTACCACCTCATTAACATGTGGGTATCAAAAATACCCGTACCGTGGATAATGGGTATCCACTTTTAATATTCATTTCCTACCCATTGCGGGTTTTATCCGCAGATACCCACACCCACGGGTACGAATTTTTTTGACACCCTACTAGTAACAGTTAATAATGACTATAATGAAAATTAGTTAAACATATTTAAAATACTAAAATGTAACTTATTAAATAAGGATCTTACTCGTTTATATATATGGGATGCGGTTTAACATATATTTTTATCTACTACACTTTACGTTCAATTTTCCATTCACGAAATTAATTTCAGTTTTAAAATCTAATATTATTCTTTTTAAAAAGATTTATAATTGTATTCGTATGTTTTTTATGTTTAGCAATTAATTAATTGTTTATGCACACATTTATTTATCCTTTTTGTTTTATTAAATGTAATAATTTTTTATATTTATATTCAATTTTTTATTTACATATCGAAAGGTATTATTTTATATTCACAACCAATTTTTTACTTACAAATCAAAATGAATTTCAATTTAATAAATAAAATTTAATTATATTAAATTCTTTTAGAAGTCTATTACAATTCTTGACTTAAAATTTGACATAATAGGTTGTTTTAATGATTTTAAGAGATGTAATTTTCGGATACAATTTTAGTATATTTTTATTCACAAGTTAAAGTAAATCAAGTTTAAAAATGTAATATTGCATTATTTAAAAATATTCCTAATTATATTTAATGCTATCTAATTATTTATTATATTTATGAGTTATTGTATTTATATATTTATATGTTTATTAATTATGTTAACAATTCTATCGATGTTTCCATATGCAAGTAAGTTGATAAGATGTCGAATTAGAAAATTACACGATACTCATATCTTTAACACTATTTTATTTTTTCTTATTTCTTTTTCATTAGTGAATTAATTGTTATATTTTGAAAACTTAAAAATGTTTTTTCAAACGATAAATGTTATGGGCTTTACTAAGTCCTCCTAATGTTTTAAATTAAATCATTTAAACACTTTTTTTTTTCTTCTCCATTCACCCATTTGAAGAAACATATTTTTTTTTACAGTTTTCGATACCGTTGATCTTAATAAGAAATCCAAATCACACATTTTTATAGAACAACAGTACAACAACATCTAACTCCAACGTTAAAGGAAGTGCAAAAATTGATGGAAATTTTATTTCACAGTCACCCACGTCTTTAATTTGTATTTGTTGTTTCATACAATCTTCAAGTGGCCAAGTTGATGGATGGTAGCTCAATTGAGTTATCTTGTTAGCTTTACGGGTAATCATGGATTATATTTTCGGGTTAAATATGTTTTTGTTCTCTCAACTTTTAGTGAATTTTAGAATTAATCCATTTCGAAACTTTGGACCAGTTTAGTCCTTCATCTTTTGAAATACGTGAATTTAGTCATTTTAATCAAATTTTGTTAAGTTTATTTGACATTTCAAGCGTGTTTCATAATAGTATTTGACTTAACATTGAAGCAAAAATATGTCAAACGGTATAAACAACTCAAATACAATCCTAATGTACATACAAAACATCACGTATTTCGAAAGATGAAAGACTAAATTGGTTCAAAGTTTCAAAACAGACTAATTCTAAAATTCACTGAAAGTTAAGGGACAAAAACATATTTAACCCTAAATTTTCAAATGTCCAATTTAGATTCATTTAGATTCAAATAATTGATAAATTATAGATTCAAATTCAATTTTTCTACCGAGTTACTTTGAATTTTTTTAAATCCAAGATATTTGGATTAAAATTTAAATTCATATTCAAATATCAAATATTAGACCAACTTCAAAATCTAGAATATATCTTTTATTAAAAAAAATTGAATTAAATTTTCTAAAACTAAAAGTGAATTGAATAAAAAAAAGTTAACTTTTTCTCATCCCTGTCCAGCCACCACCGTAGGCATAGAAGTAGGACTTTAGGTGATTACAAAATGGAAAATGATATATTGATAATAACTTATCTGGCAACTATTGATAACAACTTATCTCGCAACCATATGTATATGTGACACTGACACTTTATTATTATTTTTAATTTTAATTGATTTCCACGGTCGCTTTGAAAGACAGAAATGGTTTATAAGACAAATTTATTGGAAGAAAGCGTTGTTCTAAAACCCTTTTTGAAGTGCCTTGGTCTTCTTGAACTCATTTTCGTCTTCATCAATGTCGCGCTAACTTTTTAATGCGTTATTGTTGTTATTCATTGTAGTTGTGTCATTGAATCCGTTCTTCTTCTATGTCTTGAAATTCTTATTTTTGGATTGACGATACGTTGAACCTTGATTATTGTTGATGTTGTAGAAGTCACTCTTGTTGAAAGTCGTGTTCATCTTGGAATTCTTCCTTTTCAAAGGTTGTTATACTTAGTGCGTCGATAACGGAGGTAAGTTTTGAAATCTCTAAACCTAACTTAAATTTGATGCTTTGTTTGTAATGGAGTTATTTATTTGATGTTTTATTTTTAATGGGGTTATTTACGGTGGATTTATTTGGTTAGTTTTGTGAATTTGTTAAGGATTTAATGGTTCGTATTGTAAGACTGATATTTGGTAGTTCTGTATATGTATGGGCTGCTATGTTTTTCGGTGTTTATTGGTGATTCCTTAGGAAGTGTGAAGTGGTTCAAGTTGTCGTTTTTAGTCTTGGTTTCGTTTTAGTCGTCGGTGGTGTTGTTCATAAGTATGTTACATAGGTTTTCTTTTAGTAGATTTACATGCTTGTAGAGCAGAGATGATATTCATTGGTTGGCTTACTGAGTAAATGGCAATGCTAAATCGAAATGTATGGTTAAATAGGAGTTTTTTACTATGAACCCACGTTATAGTATTTGAACATTACATATCCGTCTTAGTTAAAGTTGACTATGAATGATTTAGATTGTTAATAGTTTATAAGTGCAAACCCATGGTATATAATATTTTCACTTTACATATGGTTGTTAGTTAAAGTTGACCAAGTTGAGCGGGGACTACTTTGATTGCTTGGCTTATTGAGTAAATTATGAAGAAATGTATGTGCCAAATCTTGAGTCAATAAGTGTCAACCCATGGTATAATATTTGCACATTACATATCCATGTTATTGGTATGTTGACCATGTGTCATATTCTTTGCTTGAGTAAATTGTTTTTCCCATGATGTGCTCAATGATGTATATGTTAAATGATATACATGTCATTTTTCCTTTGAGGTTTCTTGGTGTCATAAAATTCATTTAGGTCATTCAAATGCACAATTTAACAACCTTATTATGTTTGGTAATCTGACTACCATTAATTGTTTGCATGATGTATGGTGACATCAGTTGACATTAATTTTTGAATACGGATTGTATAATGGGTGATTATAGTGATGACAATGATAGCGGTGGTGATAAGTAGGCTGATACGAAGGTATGTGATGTATATTTTTAATTATTTTATATTTAAAAAAGTGAAGTGATAACGTATAATGATAAATTTTTTTGTAGACTTTTTGGCATTCATGTCGGACGAAATACATTGGTTTATTAAATAACAAGTTAACTGCCGAACAAAAGTCACTTCTTGAAGGAACACCCTTTGGAAAGGATCTCTCAAAGTTTCTAGGACACTTCTTATGTTGTTAATTAGTTTGTGGGTTGGAAGTAAGGGGGATTTTAACAAGTAAGGAAGTTGTTGAATTTACTTTATTGAATATATGTTTGGGAATGAGTTTAAGAGTGGATGGTGAAAGTATTGATTACAAGAGGTTGATTTACAAAACAATTGTAAGTAGTTATATGATAAGAAAAGTGTTGATGTTAAGATGGTTTATCATCTTCTACTAGAACGTAGTGAAAAGCTTAGTTTGGAGGATTTTTGTAGCCTTTATATTTTATTGAGAATATTTGAGTTCTTGTGTCCAAATCGTAATGAAAGAGTTTTTCCCATATTGTTTACAATTGTGAATGACTTTGGTAGCTCTGGGAAATATAATTGGGGTGGTGTGGTTTATGATTACTTGGTTATGTGTATCTGTTACAGGTATTTGTTGTTCAATTCATTTGAATTATAATTTTTTTTTACTTAATTAAACATGGTTGAGTACTTCCTTTGGTGTGAACTTCTTTCTGTTATGGTCATTTGACCATTTTTTGATTCCAAAATCTAATGTTTGCAAGTTCACCACAAAGTTCCCCAGAATATTGCATTGGATGAATATGAAAGTAGCGGAGAACAAAATTAAGCGTTGTTTGAATAAGAACATGATATGTTTAATTTCATAAGATTGTTGGATTGTGTTTTGGTTGGTACTATGAGTTGTTTAATATGTGAGTTAGTTTTTGTCAAACATTGTAGGTTATTATTGATGTTAGTGTGTCCAACATTGAGCTTTGTCAACTGTTTGTTAAGGAAGCTTTTTAAAAATATGGTACAACATTTTACGAAGAAGAATAAGAGGAGGAACAATTAAGACAAGCTATTATGGAACAAGAAGCAAAGATTATTGAATTACGGAAATCAATGGAAGAGTTCAAAAAATTGATGTCCTTAAGGAGGAATCATTAGTTGAAATAGTAAGGTGAAGTCCAAGTTTTTGAAAGTGGGGAAGACCATGTTATTTGAATTTTTTGAAAATATTGTTGAACAGGTCGACTAGTATCAGGAAAAAGTGGACAGAATTGTTGAAGACACCGACTAATGTCAAAGCAGTAATTTGTATCACCGATTGAGGGATCAACCAAGGAAACGTTTCAAGAATCAATCTATATGAAGTCCATTTTTCACGTACGCGAGGAGGAAGCACCAAAATCAGAACAATTGCAATTATGAATTTTGTAGGGCTTTGTTTGCCAACCTACCCATGTTGATATTTATGTTTTTGCATGTGTTAAGACTATGACACATTAGTAGTTGTGTGTTTAACTTTTTAATTATGGATCAATTATAAATAAGTTGAACCGATATTACGATGATGTTGATGTCATTACTTTTATTAGACCTCAGACTTCAATAATGCACTAACTCTTGAGTAACTAACTGGTAACATAGGTTAAAGGGTATGCACATATAATTTGAAGTCTACAAAAAATTCATGCCTAGTACTCTTAGGATTTGGGTTTGGGACTTAAGTTGAATGTAGATGAGGTGCAAATGAGATGAGATGGGTTAGTACTTATTTGCTCAGTGGTTTGCAGATGTCTTCCAAACTTGATTAATATGTTTTCCACAATTAAAATGAAAATATTTACTTATCCAAATGAAAACTCTAGGTGCATGCATAACGTAAATGCGTGCAAGTATAAATTGTGTGTTGGTTGATGATGTCCAAATCACATGAAGTGGGTTAACACTTATTTATCCACTGCTTTGCACATGTCTTCCAGACTTGAGTAATATGTTTTCCAGAATTAAAAAGAACATCCTTACTTAACCAAATGAAGCTTCCATGTACATATTTAAGGGAACCACATGCAAGTATTTAAAATAAAATAAAATGAATGAATGCAGGTTGATGAGGTGTAAATGAGATTGGGTTAGCACTTATTTACCCGATGTTGCACATGTATTACAGACTTGATTTAAATGTTTTCCAGAATAAAAAAGAACATCTTTACTTTAAAAAACACATTCAGGTATATAAAAAAATTATAAAATGTGTGTAGATTGATGATGTCCAAATAATATGAGGTGGGTTAGCCCTTATTTACCCACTGCTTTGCACATATCTTCCAGACTTGATTGATATGTTTTCCTGAATTAAAAGGAACATTTTTATTTAACCAAATGAAGCTTCCAGGTACATATTTAAGGGAACTATGTGTAAGTATTAAAAAAAATGAATGTAGGTTGATGAGGTGCAAATGAGATGAAGTTGGTTAGCACTTATTTACCCAGTAATTTACACATGTATCCCAAACTTGATTAATATGTTTTCCAGAATTCAAAAGAACATCTTTACTTAACCAAACGGCGCCTCTAGGTGCATGAATAAGACACGCATGAGGAAGTATATAATTCTTTTATAAAATGTAGGTTGATGATGTCCAAATCACATGAAGTTAGCACTTATTTACTCACTACTTTGCACATGTATTCCAGATTTGATTTAAATGTTTTCCACAATTAAAAGAAACATTTTTATTTAACCAAATGAAGCTTCAAGGTATGTATTTAAGAGAATCATGTGCTAGTATTTAAAAAAAATGAGTGTAGGTTGACGAAGTGCAAATGAGATGAAGTGGATTAGTACTTATTTACTCAGTGGTTTGCACATGTATTCCAAATTTGATTTAAATGTTTGCCAAAATTAAAAATACATTTTTACTCAACCAAATGAAACTTTCAGGTGCATGAATAAGGCAAATGCGTGCAAGTATTAAATTTTTTTATAAAATGTGTAAGTTAATGATGTCCAAATTACATGAAGTGGGTTAACAATTATCCACACTGCCTTGCACATGTCTTCCAAACTTGAGTGATATGTTTTCAACATTTAAAAAAACATCTTCACTTATTCAAATGAAGTTTCCAGGTGCATAAATAAGGGAACCACGTGCTAGCACTGAAAAAAAAAATGAATGTAGGTTGATGAGGTGCAAATGAGATAAAATGGGTCAACACTTATTAACCCATTGGTTGACACGTGTATTCCACACTTCAAATGTTTGTTAGAATTAAAAAGAACATCTTTACTTAACCAAATGTGAAGCTTCCAGGTTGTAAATGCGTGCAAGTATTTAATTTTTATTATAAAATTTGTGTAGGTTGATGATGTCTAAATCATATGAAATGGATTAGCACTTATTTACTCATTACTTTGGACATGTATTCTAGACTTGGTTTAAACTTTTTTCACAATTAAAAAGAACATATTTATTAAAGAGAACGTCTTTATATAACCAAATGAAGCTTCCAAGTGCATGAATAAGGCAAATGTGTGCAAGTATTATTTTTTTTTTATAAAATGTGTAAGTTGATAATGTCCAAATCACATGAAGTGGGTTAATACTTAATTACTCACTACTTTGCACATGTATTCCACACTTGATTTAAATGTTTTCAACAATTAAAAAGAACATCTTTACTTATCCAAATGAAGTTTTCAAGTGCATAAATAAGGCAAATGCTTGGAAGTATAAACAAAATTTTATATAACACGTGTAGGTTGATGATGTCCAAATCACATGAATTGGTTTAGCACTTATTTGCATACTAGTTTGCAGATGTCTTCTAGACTTCATTTATATCTTTTCCACAATTATAAGGAACATTTTTACTTAAGCAAATGAAGCTTCGAGGTACATAACTAAGGGGACCGCATGCAACCAGCAAATTTTAAAGGAATAATAATGAACTACACTATGCACCTTGAAGTAAACACCCAAATCACAATGGAATTAGAATTTGTATGCTCATTGAATTAATCTGCTACAACAGCGAACCAGAAAACACATAAAAGATTACACAAATACACGACTGTAACAATTAACATCATTTACTTAATCCAAGAACAATGCCAGGCGAAATGAATTCATAAAGAACAAAAAAAAATAACCCTAACCTATAAAACACATATATTCCAACAAAAATCATTCTTCAACTCACCCTTTAACAGAAGTTTTAATCACAAGCAAAACACACAAATCAAATTTACTTACCACCAACTAAGTGTCCAATAAGCGAACCCATTTCCTTGGATGACTAAGACTAAACACACGACCTAACACCACTACTGTCACGCGCGACAACAAACTACAACAAAAATGGCTCATTTCCGCCAAAATGAATATCAACAACGAACCACCAAACCTTTCGTGCCGTGGGTAAACGAAAACGTTTCCACGAAGAGCAACAGTGGGGAAACGAAGAACAAGGATTTTCAGACAAAGAGGATTTCAGTAAGAACAACACAGGTTGAATAACAATAACACTGTTCTGGAAGATGAACGAAGTGCTCTCCACTTCAATAACGCATACTCGCGGTTTCTGCCTTTCTCCCTCCCGCTATCATTCAAACAAAGTCAACGTAGAATATCACAACAAATAAAAAAAAAAATAAAGTGTCAATGTCACGTATGATTGTGAGATAAGTTGTAAAAGTTTGTGTGTGAAGATATCATTTTCTTAACAAAATGTTACCGTCATTCAAGATCATATTCGCCTTTAGTTACCTCAACCATCAAATAAAATAAAATTTTATACCTATAATTTATCTTATTTAAAAACAGATGTCAATAGCTTAATATAAACTTGTAATGCAATATTACTGAGGATGAGATTCTATAGTGACACCATTATGAGGCATAAAAACAAGAAATGTAATGATAAGTGAAGAAAATGACTATCTACAACAATCTTACTAACTAGCATGATTAACTGACGATAACATCATATTTATATCCACATGGTGTGAAACTTCGGAGTTAGTGAAGCTGAAATAGCACATTTTATAGTTTCAATAGAAGATCTTACTGATATCATAGCAGAGAAGTTATTTTTCTAATAGTTAAATAGTAACAGGATTAATAAAGTAATATTACAATACTTTTAAGGCTAAGGCTGAGAAATATCGGAAGATTTTACTCATGAGATGCCGAAGTTCAATGATGCTGATACTCATAACTCATGACTTGGCCAATGCTTTGTTTCACCAACACAGAAATATTTTCCAAGAGAAAATGAGTTTAGGGAGTCTGAATATCCAAACAACAGAAAATGGAACCACAAAAACCAAGTTCTGAACATAAGGCTACTTAATTCCTACACGGAAAAACCAAGCTCTGAACATAATCATAAGAAAAGAGACTGTTTGTTCTCGTTATAAATTTGGCGAACCTTTATTCTATTGTCTCTGATATTGCACAAGGTAAATTCTGCTTGCAAACCTGTTTCTGCAAGCAGCACAACATCATCTTTCTCACGCATACAAATTATTTCCATGTAATGTCGACAGCAATAACAAGTTGAAGGACGATTCTTATAATTCAGCAACTTTGACCAAGATTTTTCATCACTAAAGTCCCTCTTTAGCCACACAACAAAATTATCATCATGATGAGAAAGACACAAACAACCATTCAAAACCTTAAGCTCAGTGTCAAAAGGAGGGACTTCTAAAATGCCATCTGGCATAGAAAAACAACTACAAGTCTTCTTCTTTAGATCGTAACAAAATATTTCTAACTCGTTCATTTTAGTTCCTCCTCGTTCATCATCACTACAGCGGGATTTGGGAAATACTAACCAATTTAAAGTCCCACTCACAAAAGCATCACAAGTTTCACGCCATCTACGCCTACCTACAGTGGCAACAGCATCACAAGTTAAAGTATTCCTCCAACTAGTATCTCCTAAACAGCAAACTCTTACTTCCAGTTTCTGCGATTGATTCTTATTATTATTATCCAATAGCACAACTTGGTAGGTGTCATTCCATTCATTGTACCCAAATCCAAACATCAACCTGAAAGGATGTTTATAATCGCTGAGATTAAGATGAATATGTGGAGAGTCTTTAGTCATGACCCTTGTTGTTGGATTCCCAATCCGAAACCAGTATTCTTTAAATTTATCTTCAATACAAGAATCTTGTAAGCATACCAAGCCGTTGCAGGCACCCAAGATAGCGTAAGTGCGGTTGAATGGGAGATGTTTGTGATGTAAAGTTTCAAGGGTGGATGATGGGTTGTCAAGTAAATCTTGTACAGGGCAAACTATGGCATAATCCCTTCTTTTGTCCCAGTCTTCAAAGGTCAATAGGAGGTGAGTGTTTTTTTGAAGAATTTTGAAGGTGAAGTTTCACAAATGCAGGATCTGTGACAAGATACTTGAATCGCAGGAGATCCTTCAAAGTCATGACAAAATTTCCATGATCATATCTTGGAAGAGAACACAACTATTCTGAGGAGAAGACATTGATGCAGAAAAACCTACTCTACCTGCAAATATTTAACTGAGAAAGAAAAATAAAAGTGCATATTGAAAAATGGAGAAACAGGAAGTAAAACAAGTGATGACAATGAAGATGAAAAGTTGTTGCATGCTGCAAAATTTTATAGACAGAATGTCGACCCCACACGCATTCAATTTTCTCAAGAAGATGAAGAAATACGATTGAAAATCATATTATCAAACCCAACAAAATTTAACAAATCACTAATTTATTTTAACAATACAACATTATACTAATCACTCTTGTCCATCGTTCTTTTTTTCTATTTTCTAAAAAAATAAAGAGATCCAAAAGAACCTCTTTCCCACTTTTAACTTTTTTATAATAATTCATTTCATATATCTTTTTCCCAGAAGCACACAACAAAAATATTCTGTTAAAACTCGGAAATAAAAGTGGTTTAAAAAGGAAGAAAAATTCCATGGAAAGAAGTTGGTTTGAGATGTTTAAATCTGTTGGTGCCACACGTTTTCACTAAATGTTTAATACAAACGATCATTTAATATTAACTGCATACCAATACAAACGTTCCAATTTATGTCATTATTAGACTATTCAATACAAATAGTGCATTAATTTCGATAACTAATGCTTTTAAAGAAATACTCAATTAAAACAACTATTGAAAGTTTTAAGAAAGAATATTTTCTTCTTCCCACACAAAATTCAAAGCTTGTATTTTTTTTGAGAATTTAAGAATGAATATTTTCCTCTTTCCACACAAAATTCAAAGCTTGTGTTTGTGTTTGAAAATGAATTTAGGAAGTAAATTTGAATAGATTTGAAGATGATGAGAGTAAAAGTGGTGTTGCTTAGATTTAAGGGAAAAATAGTAAATGAAGGAAAATATATAAGATGAAAGTTTATAAAGTTCAATAAATAATGAGATATGTTTGATAAATTAAAAAATATGTTGTAATTAATAAAAATGAAAGATTATCATTTTACATTTGGACATAAAAGTAGTTTAAAGTAAAAATGTAATTAATGTCAATTATGTTAGAATAAAATGAGTTATAATTTAAAATTGATGAAATTAAATTTAAATAAAATAAAATTGGTAGAAATTAAGTTGAAATAGATCGTAGATACGGTACTAAAAATTCTCATATTACATGAGAATTTTTATGTGAATTTTCTTGCAAATTTGTTAAAAAAATTTGTAAGAAAAAACATTTTCCTGCTATTTTTTATTTTAAGAATCTTAATTGGCAACCTTAGTGGATAATTATTTCTTACAAAATTATAAAGTTTGTTAGTATTTTCTACAAAATTTGTTGCGAAAAATGTTTTATAAAAAAAATTGACAGCAATTTCCTATCATTTTTTTTATAACAAAATGTGCAAGTATTTCCTGTAAAAAAAATTAAAACAAAATTAGGAGGAAATATGAGTTTTTTTAGTAGTGATATATAATTTAAATAAATTATTATTATTATTATTATTATTACAATAATAATTAATAATTAATAATAATAATATAATAATTATTGTTATTATTAGTATTATTATTGTAATTATTATTATTATTATTATTATTATTTATGTATAGTGGAAAAGTAAAAAAGAATTGAGAATAAAATGGTATTTATGCACACACAATATTCACCCTCATCATGCTATAGTAAACAACTGGAAGCTCAATAATTTATATGATTTGTTTTGCATGTGACGAGAAAAAAATTACATCTATTTAATTAATTATTTTTTGTTTTAATAAATCAATCTTAAGGAAAAAAAAAGTTCAATATTAAATTAATTATCATTTAAATAACATGTCAAATGATTGCATATAATATATCAATCACAAAAAATATTTTTTATCATTAATTACTCTTTTATCATTATTTTACATATTTTAGAATATATATATTTAGAATATATATATATATATATATATATATATATATAAAATATAATTTGTATATTCTCTATATATAATTTCTGTTTTTCCTTCTATTATATTTTAAAATTAAATAAATTATGTAAATTTATCATATATTAAAAGTAATTATATATATACACACACAAAAACTAATCATATACTAGAACTAACTTTAGAACATATTACAATTTACTAATTTATTTTAAAAACACAATATATTACAATCTATTTACTTTTTTTCTATATGAATACAATATTTTTATTTTCTAAAAAAAAAAATACAAAGTTACGGTGTGTTTATAATAATAATAATAATAATAATAATATATAAATAAATTTGCCTATTTAATATATATATATATATATATATATATCATATTTATATTTTACTCCTAATTATATTTTAAATTAAAAGGAATCATATGAGTATCAATCATATGACAAACTCTATCAAAAAATCATATGACAAAATTTTGGATTTGTCATCCTTGATATTACAGTTACTCATATACAGTTGCGGAACATGGACCAAAAATTGAGCGGTGCCAATTTATATTTTTTATATATAATTTATTAATTAAAAAATTTTTTATTTTTTTTTACTTAAACCATTCTCATACCGCAATTCACACTTCTCAATTTTTAATTTTTCTAATGGATTGAATTCATGCAAAATAGGTATTCTAATTTCTATTCCAATTCAAGATTATTCAACTAATTCATTATATGAAGTGGAAAACATAAAATTTCAACATTTTATAATGTAGGGTAATACTAATTTGGAAATATATAATTAGGGTTCATGCCAATGTCATAAAAAAATCCCTAAAATCAAATTAGTTTTCATACTAGTTTAGGGAAAACTTAATTTAGAAGAAATATAGTAATGAGATAATTATAAATCTAACATACATAAATCATATTTGAAAGATCGTAGAATTTAATTAATTAATTAAATAATTAATTAATTAATAAATGAGGGAGGGGAAATAATTATGACATTAAATTATGGTTGGTATGATGTGGAAAAGTACTAGCTCATGTGGTTGAGAGTACTTTGATTGTGCGAGAGGACTTGGGTTTGAAAACATGTTCTGGTATGTTATGAAGATGGAATTGTGATTTCTAGCATGAAATATGAATTGGTTAAATGGTTGATATTGATTTAGCGATTGCATGGTTATGGGTTCAAGCCTTAGAGAACTTACATTAAACTTTATTTTTTGGCATTTTTGGCTTTGACGTGAATATGGAAAGGTGGAAAGGAAACCTAAGTGAGTGGGCAGCCAAAGGAGGCTGGAAAGGCAGCCGTAGGGGGGAGTTGAATGGCACATTATGTCCTATTCAATGCCATTTTCGTTTTGGGATTAATCACTTAGTTTTAGGCACACTTTAAAAAGGAAAATTAGTTTAAGGGCTAAGGTTTGACAAGTTGGGAAGCATACCAGAGAGAGAGCACGAAAATATGAGAGTTGTGAGATTTGAGGGAGGGTTGCGGTGCTGAATAGTGAGGAAGCAAGGAAGGTGGGTGATCAAAGGGGGAACCTTACAAATTATTGAAGTTTAAGCGAAAGGATCCAGGTTAGGGGAGTTTTCCCACGTTAAATTTGTGTACTCGCATGAAATGTTAATAGATGTGTGATAAAAATGCATGAACTATGATTATACTGTGATTTTTCTGAATTCTGGAATTTTGCCGGAAATCGCCTGGCGGGCTATACATAGCCGCCAGGCGGCTCATATCATTTGGTGCTTGTTTCTGGTTTCATGGAGGAACCGCCTGACGGTGAGACCTTGTACCGCCAGGCGACGTAGACTGATGACCCATTTCTGGGTTTCTCTAATGAACTGCCTGGCGGTGATAAATTTCCGCCAGGCGACGCAAACCATGTTGGCTCGATCTCGAGTTTTAGAGTGTCCTGGAAGGGTTCTGATCGGGGAAAACCCAAGGGGGTATTGATTTAGGAAAGATGTAACCTATATTTTATTGATCTTTGGTGTAATCGATGGTGGAAATCAATAGAACAGTGATAATGCAGCCTTAGGGTTGACGATGGAGGATTGGTAGGGTGCCATAGCATAGTTGTTAATTTTCTAAAACCAAATTATGTTGAAATTAATCTAGTTGATATTGGGTATCCCCGGAATTATTATATTGGAGGGGAAGCGCTCAAGATGATGATAAGTGAGGATACAGGTAATGAGAGAACCTGTCTCGGGTGCAGAAAATCTGGGAAAAATTGCCAGGAATTTATGCACCGCCTGGCGGCACGCGATCTGCCGCCAGGCGCCATCTCAGAGTTATGAATTTTTTGTTGCTGTAAGAGACGAGGCTGGTGTTGGAAACTCAGTGACCCTGGAAGGGAAAGAATAGAGTCGAGGAAATACATATTTGTGAATGAGAAATGTGGTTAGTAGAGAGTTGAGTTGTGTTAGGAGGCGGTGGGAACTTTATCACATCATAGAGGAATGGTTCATTGATATCAGTAGGTGAATTGGATGGGAAAACCAAAGATAAGGGGGTTGAGGATTTGGGGTACTATTAGGTGTCAAACTAATTCAGAACGTAATTACTATCTATATGAGTTGAAATAATGAGTTAAGAAAGATAAATGGGATGATGGTAAGCTCAATTTGGTTAAGAGTGGGGAGGGTCTAAAACTGCACAGTGAAAGATGTTAAATCTAAAGGTAGGAATGACATACTTGGGAGAAAAACTCAACCTAGGGATGAGTAGCGATTCAAATGATTTAGAAAAGTTGTCTTGGGGACACAATGAAAATGGGAAGATATAACAATTACAAGGAAGTAATACTACAAATATTAAGGGAAACAATTTCTGGAAGAGTGTTAGGAGTAGATGGAGGATTGCATTCGATAAAGTGCAGAAAAAGATCAAATCAGGGACTGTTATGGTATAGCGCCTGGCGGCATAGAGCAAACCGCCAGGCGAGATTGACCATTCCAGAGAAGAGCTTAACGCGTGGCGCTTGGCGGACCAGAGGTTATCGCCAGGTGGTGTCCGAATGCAGAGGGTGCTTTAAGGCACTGTGCGCCTGGCGGTACGCGATACCCGCCAGGCGATTTGTACTGCTGCAGCTTTGAACTTTGATTGTGTATTTGTGATCTACGAGGCGTCTAATGGTGCTTTAAAGGTGGGATTGCTGAAATTCCTTGAGTTGTGGCTCGGAACATATCCCTTGAGTTGTGGCTCGGGATAGGGGTTAAGCACGTGGTATTCCTTGAGTTGTGGCTCGGAATAGCATCTCTTGAGTTGTGGCTCGGGATGGTGGATGAACACGAGGAACCCTTGAGTTGTGGCTCGGGTTGGCGAGTGTTGTCGGTGTGAGAGTGCTGGTTGTGGCCAGTACGGATGGGTCCAGATAGATTGCCCTCCTCAGTTGTTGGTTGACGAGTTTGGTAGTCTTGGGACGATACAGACTATGTTCGTATATGGGAACTCTACCTGGCGTTGCGGTGTATGGACCGCAGCATGTTTTCCCCGCACATGCTCTATCGGTTGTGGCTGATAGATATGGCAGCAAGTCACCTTGAAGTAATCCCTAGACGATGTAGAACACGAATAATCTGGTTTGGGGGTCGGATTGTAGGAATAAAAGTATAGGACAATGTGGGAAGTTAAGTTAAGTGATGTGATATGTATGCATGTTGATATATATGGTTGTAGCATTGTATATATGATTTATCTGCTAAGCTCACCCAATCTGCGTGTGTTTGGCGATGATCGTGTACGCGGTACACGGGAGCAGATGTTGATGATGCAGGTGGCTCTGGTGCAGCTTAGTCGTGGAGAGGGGTTCGACTTGGGAAACTCTTATGTTATTTATTGCTTTTGAAAACAGTTGTAAACCCTGATGGGTAATTTTATAACATTATGATTTTGGTATTGTAGTGGATGTTTATAAACTTTATTTGATCGTGTAATACAATTTAAATTTTTCCGCGCTTTGGGAAAATGAGGTATTATTAAATGTGCTGAGTATTTTATTTTTCTTTATTTTATTTATAAACCCGTAATATCATGACGGGATGTTACAATACTAAGATACTAACTCAGGAGATCTTGTGAATATGAGTTTTTCGATCTCTCTACTCTCCAATCTCGTTTTCTCAATCTCTCTTTCTTTTTACTTTTATACTTTATTAATGGTTTGCTCTGAAAGAACTTTACGATCATATACAAAACCTTAATCGCTTTATTAACTAAGGTCTATAAAATTAGTTTTTATTTTATTTTTTAAAAATATATACATAATACATAAATAATATATATATATATATATATACATATAACTTAATAAAAATAATATATAAATATATAAATATAAATTTAAAAAATATATAAATATATATACAAAATTAAAATTAAAAACCCAAGGGAGCCATGGTTACCCTTGGTCATAACGTAGGTACGCCCCTGCTCATATATAGTTCATTGTATAGATTTTATATTAACTATTTGATTTGTATCGTTTATGAGTTACCATGTTATATCTATAGGACTCTTTATAAAAGACACAAAATAGTTGTTTCCTATCCTCTCATTGTCTATTATTTTCTATCATCTATTTTTTTTTCTGCTTTATTTTATAACAATATTATTATTTTTAAACAATAAAAGTATTCATTTTGTTTATTTTTCAAATGATAATACTCTGAAAACAAAGAAAAGAATATATTATTTTACTTATTCAAAAATTGTATTCATATATTGTATTTCATTAATTATTTTCAACATTAAAAAAAAATTTAAAAAATATGTACTTTTTGTCTATATATACGAAATATTTATTTTCAAAATCATAATTTAAAAATATAATAAAAATAGATAATAGCAAACAAATGATGCACAAATTTAAACACATAATTACTTAAACCGTAAAATATATTATCCGTACCCGCATATTTTATTGTAAAGTTTTTGTTTATACGTGTATATTAAAGATTCACGGACTAATACATTTACTAGTGATCAATACAATTCACTAACAAAGAAAAATTAAATAATTAAAAACAAAACTTTGCTTTCAAATTAAAAGTTTTTACTAACAATTGAATTTTTATTACATAATAATTTGAAATTTTGTTATATATTTTGAGATCCAAACACTATTTGAATAATCTTAGATGCAGTTTTATATTATGTAAGTTGAAATGTAACATTATTCACAGTTCAGCCCTAAAATCCTATGGTATTTCTAAATTTTTGTTCATTGGTGTTGGTGTAGACATATTTCTAGTATGTATATGTTGCTGACTTAGTTTTTATATCATAGGTAAATCTCATCTTTTCAATTCTACTTTTATATATATATATATATATATATATATATATATATATATATATATATATATATATATATATATATATATATATATATATATATATATATATATACATATATATATATATATATATATATATATTGTGTTAACTGTCCAATCACTTAAATCTTGAAATTAACGAAATTTAATATTTTATATTTGAGAATGGTTCTAGAAATATTGATTTAATCTTTAACTAAACTATTAATCAGAACGTTGGAATTTACAACTTTACAAAATTGGTAAAATTGGACAAGTGTTCATCGTTCTCATATGTGGGAGAACTTCTAAAAAGAGTGGTGAAAATGAGAAAGTAAAGTTAACCAAAAATAGAAGATGAAACCATTGACAGCAAACCTTCATAGCAGTGTTGAACTAAGGAAAGAAATGGCTATTCTATTGTATCTGATGTTGTACCAAATAAAATGGTTTGTATATTTGTTTGCACAACATCATCATTCTCACGCATCAAGTTTTTCATCACTAAACTTCTTCTTTAACCCAAAAAAACAAAATTATCCCCATAATATAATAATGAAAAAGACACAAACAACCCTTCAAAAACTCAAGCGCAGGCAAAACAGGCTCACTTCTAGAATGCCATGAGGATTACGGAAATGACTACAAGTCTCGTTCTTTAGATCGTCACAAAATACTGTAAAACTAATTAAAGATCTTTAAGATTTATAATTCTCACACGATAAACATAAAAGAACATTAACTTTGATCTACGGGAGATTATGTAAATATGCGTTTTTCAAATTTGTAATCTTGTGTGCTCTTTAACCACCATTTCTCAGTCTATCTCTTTGTTTTTCTCTCTCTTCTCACATGTTTTTGATGGGTTAGTGTGAAAAAAACTTATGGCCAGAGACAGAATTTCAATTCCTTTATAAACCAACGTCTATCAAGTTGATTTTTATTTTATCTTTATCTTTATTTTAATTTATTATCACTTCCCATAATAATAACCAATAAGTCTTTAGATTTTATTAAATCACAATTGGGCCTATTATAATATTTCAAATGAGTCACTAATAGAATTAATTCGTCAATTAATTCTAACAAATATTTCTAACTTATTCATTTTAATTTCTTCTCATTCATCACTAGAACAAACAAGAACAAGATTTGGGATATGCGGAGAGTCTTTATACATGATCCGTGTGGCAGGATTCCAAATGTGAACCAAAAATTCTTCAAATTTACCTTCTACGATAAAGGAGTCATGTAAGCATACCAAGCCGTTGCAAGCACCCAATATACTTACTCGCGATTGAATGGGCGATGATTGTGATATATAAAGTTTCAAGAGTGGATGATGGATTATCCCCGGAAGAACACAACTATTCTGAAGATATTGATACAGAAGGCAAAACCCTATCTACACAAAGCTGCAATTATTTAACTGTTGAGGGGAAATAAATGTAGATTAGAAAATAAAAAAATAGAAGATGAGAGTGAAGTGATCACAGTGAACATGAACGTAGTTGCATGCTGCAGAAGATTTTATAGACAAAATGCGGACAATTTGATAAGAATGTGAACAAATATTATTATTTGTATTAGTTTCTACACTTTTTTTTCTTTTTTATATCCTTGTATTTATGGTCTGTTTGTAACAATCCAATTTTTTCTAATACTTTTAAGCCATCTAATTATGGACAACTAATGATTTCTAATAAACTTACGGAAAACATGAATTTTTAAAATATTTTTTTGGGTTAAATATGTTTTTGGTCTCTCAAGTTTCAGTAAAATTTAGAATTAGTCTTTCATAAAATCTTTTGACCAATTTAGTCCTTCATCTTTAAAAATGCGTGAATTTAGCCAAATTTTGTTAAGTTTATCTGACGTTTCAAGCGCATTTCATGATAGTATTTGAATTATTTATACCGTTTGAAACATTTTTACTTCAATGTTAACTCAAATATTATCACAAAATATGTTTAAAATGTCAAATAAACTTCATAAAATTTGGTAAGAAGGACTAAATCCATGTATTTCTAAAGATGAATGACTAAATTGGTATAAAGTTTTGAAGAGGAACTAATTCCAAAATTCACTGAAACTTGAGGGACTAAAAACATATTTAACCCTATTTTTTTTAGAGAAAATTGAGTAGTGTAATGCTTAAATATACGATAAGTACTACTTTCAAATGGAGAAGTCAAAAAAATCAATTGTCTTTACATAACTATTTTAAGTAACATAAATAGAAGAAAATCATAAACTCTAAATTACTAGCTCAAAACTCATTCCACCTTCCATTCGTGTTTTTTTTATTTATTTCAGAGTCTCTTTAAAGTTAATTTTGTAAATATAGGTTCGTTGATTTCTTTTTTGTCAAATAGAGTTAAGTTGTTATAGTGTGAAGTCGTCTTCCATCCAACCAGTTTCTCTTTTTTTTTTTTAAAAAAAAAGGCAATGTCATCCTTATAGAGGACTGTTTGTGTGTTGGAAAAAAATGAAATTGTCCTCATACATAACGACTTTATTTTTTAGGTTTTTTTTAATTAATTACTAAATTTTGATTATTTTTTAATTTAAACTTATTGGAAGATAATTGCAATGTTAAAAAATAATGATAATTGAAAATTTTGAAAAAAAAGGAAAAATAACAAAAACTGAAAAATTAAAAAAAAAATAATAATCAAAACTGAAAAATTTGAAAAAAAAGGGAAAAATAATAAAAACCGAAAAATTTTAAAATAAAAAAGGGAAAATAATGAAATATGAAAAATTTGAAAAAGAAGGAAAAATATTGAAAACCATAAATTTTGAAAAAAATAAAATAAAAAATAATGAAAACTAAAATTAAAAAAAAAGAAAAATAGTAAAAACTGAAAATTTGGAAAAAAAAAACTAAAAAGTGAAGTCGTTATGTTGGAGGACGACTTCACTTTTCAGTAAAAATAAATCGTTGTCTATAAGGACGACATTGCTTTAAAAAAAAAGGGAGAAACCGGTCGGATGGAGGACGACTTCACCCTTAATGTCGTCCTCAACCATGACGACTTGACCCAAATTAAAAAAAAAAAAAACGAACCCTAATTTACAATTTTGTGGTCAAAGAAACCTTGAAATACAAAAAAAAAAAAACTTAATTCATTTATCCTTGTTACGCATCTAAATCTACTTCTTCATAAGCTTCAATGCAACCTACACGATCATCACATGTGGAAATAGAACCAACAACAAAATGCTAAGCTAATATAACAAAGGTTACAATAAAAAAATCATTAATATCACATATATATCACACCAATCATCCAATATCATTCATGGGGACCTCATGATATATTTAGGAGCACACATGAAGATATATTCACATTCGTCTAATCATTAACACAAAACATGATAATACATATCAAAACTCATACAATCACAAACATACTAACATCCATAATCTGAAATTGGTACACAAACTTCAAAGTTTCTTCCTATGTCTTTGAATTTACTTTAACTTCTCCTTCAATCTATTAAGACACTCATTTAAATATTTGTAAGTTTTTGTCTCACCTTTGAAATCCTATATATTCTTGAGAGATTTTATGTTGTCTTTCTAATAACTCTAAAATATCATATACATCTTTTCCTACCTTTCTTTTTCTATTTCTTAGGAATATTTTTAAATCTCATGTATATAAATATAACCATATTCACCAACGTAACAAATCATATATCTTTTTAATAAATTCATTTAAGAAATAATTATCATATATAACTCATTTATAGTGTAATAATTACTTTATAAATCCTTCCAAAACAATCTCTTATCTTTTATATTCTAAAACATCATTTAAATAATGTTTTAACATAATAAACCATTAAGTTTCTTATAATAACTTTCTAAATAAATACTTTTTAAATAGTTAATAATCACTTAAAAATATTTAACATCTTTTAACAATATCTCATAATATTTAGCGATATATATCTAAAATACTTTTAATTAAATAATTATTAAACCATTTGGTCTTTTACTTTAAATATTTATTTAATCTCATTTATTTATTTTTCTAATTATTATAATTTTTTGGATCTCATATTCTTTTAACAAATAAAATTTTTCATCCTAAAAAATAAATTTCTAGAATGAATTTTATACAAAATACAAAATATTTTAAAACTATACAAAACTAAATTAATATTTTAAAACATTAATTTGATAGTATGAAGTCATATTATTAGTATCTATATCTGTAAAGCCCACTAATTTTCCTTATTATTTTATACCCTAAATTCAAGGGGCTGCCCCAACTCGGTTGGGCCTAGGGCTGGCCCATAAGGAGTCAAAGACCCTAGTCTGCCCTAACGCTTTCTTTCCACTCACTTTGCAGAAAACAAATTTCTTATCCCCTCTTAGAGCAGTCACAACCCTCTGCTAGAGTTTGATCTCTAGCCTCTGTCAAGTCCGCTCAAGCTTATTCGTGCCCCGTGTAAGTTACTCTCTGACTCATACCACTTTCCCCTTAGTATATTTTCGTGTTTTCACAGCTAGGGTTCTGTAGCGAGCTCATCTTGTGATCTGTTCTATTGTTTTTCCAGCCTTCTAAGCCTATTCCCAGAGTTATTGTGTCCGTGGTTGGTGTCGAGGTCCTATACTAGCTTATTCTAGGTAAGGGAAGCTAGGGCTTACTCATGTATTTCGTTTTTCCTGTTATTTTGTTGTTGTTCTACGAGTCTATGGTTGGTGTGATGTTGTGAATGCATAGATGGTTTTAATATGTTGGTTTGGATTGGTATGTGTGGTTGTTGCAGGAAAATAGTGGCGAGATCTGATAATCTCACCCAAGCGAGCTTGCCTTGCCTAGGCGAGATGAGCAGAGACTCGCCCATAACTTTTCACGCGAGTGGTCACTCAGGTGACCAGCTCAGTTTTGAGCGAGCGAGCGTCTCGCTCAGGCGAGGGGTGTCTCGCCTAAGCGAGAATGCACAGAGGCCACTATTTCTGTGTGTCGAGCTCTCGCCTAGGCGAAGGGAGCTCGCCTGAGTGAGAGACCCTCTCGCTTGAGCGAGACCCTTCAGCCTGAGCGAAGAGCTGGGCGGTAGTGCGTTCTGGTTTGATATTTTCCCTGTTCTTGGATGTTTGGCTTGCATTTGTTTGGATTATTATATAATGGCATGAGGGAAATGAATATGCATGAGTGGGAGGGTGTATGAGTTGTGAATGACGAACTTGAATAATTCTTGGCATGTAATGAACATGAAATGGTTGGTTATGAAAATGGCATGGTAATGAGATGAGTTGAAATTCTATATTCATGGTTGAAGTATGATGAGTTGGTATGGGTTTGAACTGGAATATGAAAGAGGTTGGTTATAAAGGTTGACAGAATATAAATACATGCATGATAATTATTACTTGGTTTTTTGATTATGTCTGTGGTCAGTACGTAATTCCTTGAAATCTCTAGGTGAGATTTCAGGGTCGTGCTTCAGTGGTCGGGAAGTAATTTCATGGCTCATGTTAGTGGGTGTCTGGTGCCCCATCTATATAGTCTGGTAAGGATTCAAGGTAAGGTTGCATCCTGACACTCTAAGGAGTCAGTTAGTCTCACTTAAAGCGGACTGACTCTTGTGGTGAGGGTAGCAGGAGGCCTGAAACTCATTAAGGGCTAACCTTGTGTGTGGGGGATTGAAACATTGTCACACTTGTAACACTTAGCTCGGGGATGAGCAGAGGTATTCACCACAAGCGCAAGCATCCGCTGAATCCGACCAGATTATATGTATCCGGATGAGTCGAGTCAGAATCTAATGTATTGCTTGAGAAAGTCATAACATGTTTGGATGATATATAAATACTGCTTGGATTGGGTAATAGTATGTGACTGCATGATAATTTGTTTTCTACTCTAGCTTACCCTTTGCTTGTTTGATTGCTTGTATGTTGTTCTTCTACTTTTGCGATAATCATCAATTTATTGATGGGAGCAGATGCGAGCGGTACTCGAGGTCAACAAGGAAAGGATGATTCCGCTGCATAGTCTACTTGTGCTGGACTTCATGTTTTTATTGGACTTTTCTTTTCTTTAGGGCTATGGCCCATGTACTAGTTTGTCTTTTAAATTCCTATATGATTCTATTAAACTTTATATCTTGTTCCTTTTTGGCATCGTGTGCCTTGTTTTTTTTAAGGAGTGGTGTTTAAACTTCAGGGCTGCGCTTCTGTATTCTTCTGTGTAACGATTCCTTTAATTACGTTTATTAATTAAATGGGATGTTACGATATTATATATAGATTAAATATTTATATAATTGTATAATTAGTTATTAAATTAAATAATTAGTTATTGTAATATATATATATATATATATATATATATATATATATAGGAGAATGCTAACCAGTGTCCTAAGGGCACTGGTTAAGGAATAATAAATGTGCTTTGGTATTATCATTTTTACATTGAAATCTGAAATAATTAAATACAGTAATTAAAATAGTATAAATGCACATAATAAATTTTATAAAGACAAAAATACCCTTTTAATTTTTAGACAATAACTTACTGTTACAAAACAACAACTTTGGAATTTTTAAGGTCTCTACTAAAAAGAAAAAAAATCAATTAAGTCTTAAATTGACACTTTAATTGTTTTTTTTTGTTGTAACATTTTTAGATGTTTAATACTAGATTTTTTTTTTTTGGTTTTTCTGTTAATTTATACTTTCTATATTTTTTTTTAATTTTTAAATGTTTAACACTATTTTTTCTGTTAATTTAAACTTTCTTATATTTTATTTTTAGCAACATTAGAATATAGTTATTTTATTATTTAATTAGTTTTTAACTTTTATTTGTGAATATTAGATAAAATATTAAATACACATGTACAAGATTTATGAGTATTTTTGTTTTTTAAAGAAAATAAAGTTACATTAATAGTTATTAGGTAATATTTTATTTAATATTATATTTATCTATGTAGTTTTGTAGAATCCAATATATATTAATTATCCTTAACCAGTTTCCTAAGAACACTGGCAAGACCCTAAATTCAAATAAGGCATATTGAAAATAAGATACATTAAATGCGTTCGTTGTGTTAGTGAATTGAGACCGATACTTAAGAAAACTCACGTGGGAACCAAAAGCCGTCATCAACATCATCTTATCAAGGTTTGAAAGCAAAAGCAAATTCAACTCTCCAAAAACAATTTAACAACCCAAAATTAAAGACTAATGAATCATAAAATCATACCACATATAAGAAAAACCTAATCTTTTTTTTTTCTCAACATTTACAAACTAATTTATTATTACATACATACCAACTAAATTATTTTTTTTCTTTTTAAACTAAGGAATAAATGTCTTTTGTAAAACCACAAATAATTTTATTCCAATTTTCTATTATTTAATTTGTTACTTTTTAACAAACTAAAAATGCAAAAATTTAATTTTAAATGATGTTACGAAACCAAATATATTATTTTCTTGACTCTTTCAAATAAATTATAATTTATTCTCGAATTTCATTTAATTATTTCAAAATATCTAATTATATATTTATTTTATTTGTTTTATTTTTTACAATCCTTTCGAAATTTTAATAAAATTATTATACCAACAATAAAAATAAACATCTACAAAGATTTAAATTCATTTCAAAGTTTACATTTAAAATTATTTAAATTTCCTATGAAACCAAATTATATATACTTACTTATTTATTTATAGTTTTTTATTTTCAATTGGTTTACAATTAATTATTTTCAATTTAATTTGTCTAGCATCATCACAGATCTAAAAATTACAATGTATACTTTTATTCATTTTATATTTGTTATTTATAAAAAAACAAATTGAAGGTAGGTTACCTGACCGGAATTAGAAAAATAAAAAAAGGAGACCGAAAATTTAGCCTCGATAAAGTCAAATTCCCACTTGTGAGTATAATGTTCAGTATTATTTGTAGAAAAAACATCACCAACATCACCATCACCAAAAACATCACTTAAAGTAGGAACGCTTGACTCTGGCTTTTGTGTTGGTCACGACGAGAGAGAGGAAAATAGGAGACGATAGAGAACAGAGAGCCCTATTATACCATAAAAGTGGGAGTAATGATACAATGACACCCCAAAGTTACCACTTTCATGACCACCTTACATGGCAACAAAAATTAGATTTAAAATTTTATATTTTTAATTGAAAAATTAAATTGGCATCAGGAAGCGTCATTCTCCGCACAAGCGCGTGTGGTCACAGCCCGTTGCCACATTTCCCACACACCAGTTCGCGCATTTCTTTTTTCGTTTTTGAAAACTCTTTCACTGCTCCACCACACCGCTCGACCGCTCGACCGCTTCTCCATTTCTCCAAAGCGCCCTCAAACCCTCTGCGCGCCTTCTTCCCGCACACACACAGACCCCTCTCCTGGCCTTCTGCCCACACACACAGCCCCAAATAACCCTTCCCGCACCACACACACCTCTTCTCCACGTTTTCCCACCTACCGGTCCAGAAACCCCAAAACCCCTCCCAGCGAGAAACCCTAACCCGAATCCCTCTCCCTCTCCCTCTCCCTCTCCCGCTCCGTCTCCCACCAACACTTGGACGCAAGTTTTTCTGCTGTCGTTGCTCAATCCCCGAACCCCTCCACACTCCCAATTTCATAACCTAACCTAAACTTTTCCCCAATTTCGACGCTCACCACCGTTCCTCCCACCGCTCATCCTCACCTGCCGTTTTCTTGTTCACTCACTGACGCACTCATCTTCATCAAGACGTCAACCTCCCCTCTATGTTTCCCTCACTTTCAATCACAACAAGAAGTCGAGCCCAATGGCAATCGCCGAAGCCGTAGTCCAGCAGTGAAGCACGCATCCTTCCACCCTACTCTGTAACCATCACAGTTAAGCACGGATTTTCGAGCGATTGTCCTGTCTCTCTCGCGGGCTGAGCACGTTCCTGAAGCCGCAGTCGACCACTGAACCTCATCCTTGGACCCTACTCTCTATCCACCACACTGAAGCACGCATTTTCGAGCCTTCCTCTGTCTCT
>Ga0214543_1004495_pt1 | contig 26360 bp, 21 predicted proteins | sample CNSS2metaG_FD_160094 | JGI IMG/M metagenome (GOLD analysis project Ga0214543, IMG submission 160094) | Root nodule microbial communities from cowpea collected in UCLA plant growth center, Los Angeles, California, USA - CNSS2 | ecosystem: Host-associated > Plants > Roots > Nodule | place: USA... | reverse complement strand
TATTATATTATATTATATTATATTATATTATATTATATTATATTTTATGTGTAAATATATTATTTATTTATATATATTTTTTAGATTATTTAATAAATTATAAATAGTTTAGTAATTTAAGCGGGGATGGGTATTTGGGCGGGTATATATATATCCCAATCCCCATCCCCATCCCCAGTTGAAAATTTCGGGTATTACCTATACCCATACCCATACCCAGTCAAAGCGGGGATTCCTCGTCAAAACGGGGACGGGTTCGGGTGATACCCACGGGCACGGGTTTATTTGCCATCTCTAGTTGTATTAGCGTCCCCATAACCCTTACATGAGGCTTTTTTTATAAACAATTTAATGGGTAGGGTTAGTTTGGCAGTCTCTAGGCCCATGCAACCAATGGTTACTGTTGCATGGTCTATCTAAATTACAAAAACCAAAGTCTAAAATTCAATCAATCATGCCAAACAAAACTAATACCCAAAATCATAATAACTACAAAAGTAAGCTTTGTTCAACTCATCCATTATACCAAACACAACTCAATATTCAATCACATTATGGAAAGTCATGGATTCATACCCTTGCAATCTCTACAAGGCTTTTAGCTTCTTCAGCCATATGATTGAGTTATATGTAAGTTGTTCGTTCACCAAACATCTTAGGCTCTGATGGATGAAGGCTATGAAGTGTTTTCTATTTAATCGTGAATCGTATCGTGTATCAGAGAGCTTAAAATTTAAGTTGTTAATCGTATCATATCATGAATCGTACAATTCATAAACATTATATAAACATTAAAAATGTAACATATGCTTAAATATATAAGATATATAAATATGCAAAGAGACAATTAATAACTAAACAACCTTATAGTCAAATAGATATATTTATCACATAATGTATTTGTTGCATAAGATTCTTTTAACTATGGCTATATACTACTAAGCAAAAGACACTAAGTAAGATGTTGTTTCATCCTTACTATGCCACCCCAACAAGTATGAAAATAAAATTTGCATTTGACTTGTAGTCTATTTAGTGGAACACTTTCACAATAATTTCATGTAATATAAACCTTTCTTTTTTATTTACTCATGTCTGCAGCAAATGGTTAACCATTACAAATGAATAACACCCTTCCTACCTAGAAACGTGGAAAACACCCTTCTTGCTCAAAAATATGAGAAGCTTCCTCGCACAAAACATAGGACCACTACACTACCACACGACCACACGACAATCAAATTGCAAACGTGAGTCGCTCAAACCCACTGAACAAACAAATATAGGCATGCATGAGACAAGACACAACCACCACCATATCACCGTACAACCATTACACTACAAATAGATGGCGAGATGACGAGAGATGGGAATGAGAACATGTTTTGAATAGAGAGTAATGTTAATAAGTTTCAAGGTGCGAAAAAAAGGGAGGGGGAGTTAGGGTTTAAAATTGGGTAAATCTATATGGGGGAAATTAGGGTTTAAAATTGGGGGTAAATTCATATCGCAAATTGAATTATTATTCGTGTGATTCACACTTGTATTGTATGATACTAATACAGTTTAGGAGTAAAAACAATACATTTTATGATTCGTATCACGAATGAAATGAATTGTTTCGTATTGTACAAATCGTGAATCGTACGATACTTACAATATTGTTCTCTATGCATTGCCCATTTAGGTTCACGTTCCTCCCTTCCAAAATTCTTTTTCCTTGTAAAAGCAATCTGGCAAAGATTCCACAATAGAAAGTTAGCAACAGGTTCAAATAATGAATTAGCTTTTCAACTAGTTAAGAGCACATGCCCTTCCTTCAATAAAAATATCCAAGCCCTTTCACTCAAGGCACACCTTAGTATGGACTTGATAAATTCAAGTTGTAAAAGACAAGGTTGTAAAGCCAAACAGCACCAGCCTAACCCCATCCAATCCCATCAATCAGAGAAAACCTCTAATTTGCACAAACTACAATCAATATATTTGCTCCACCAAAGTACATCATCAAGTTATAATCTTGCTATTACATTTACAATGTACACATTCTATTTTAAAAAAAGTGGTGTTATGTTGATTTCACTCACTAGTTGGGTGATAACAAAAGCTATTAAAAGTAACAAACTTAAATGTTCGACATAAGACCAACTTCTTGCTCGTGTAATGAATGAGAGCCTCACTAATAGTGCTAACTTACTGGTATATTGCCGAAGAGGCTTTCAACATAGGCCAATGGCCAAGGCCATTTTTCTTTTATGTTTTTAAATACTTAAATAAATGTATATGTTTAATGTTTGAGAGGTCTAATTAGCATATTTCTGGGCTTGTATTTAAGGTCCAAGTTTTATTTGATGTTTTTTTCTTTGTAATTTACTTTTTGGGCTGAGAAGACTATTGTCTTCAAGCTGCCAGCCAAACCAACATATCCAGCATTTGCTTCCAACAACACATTCTGAAACTCCAATGTTTCCAATTAGCCCAACCAACGAGTATCTTTTGCAAACTCTTCAACATGAGTCAAGCAACCTAAATTGCTTCATGCATAATCCAACATTAGATCAATAGGGTGTCCATCAACGACTACAAATTTCTTGCTTTTAAAAGCTTTAGCGTCAATGTTGGGCCTAAAGCCAAATTTAGTTTTAAATTCAACTAGTGCATAAGTGGAAGGACATTTTTTAGCAAGTCGCGTTTAAATTATTGTGGAGCAACTATGCCTCTATTTCTAATGGGCTACCAATTTGAATCCAGCTCATGTACTTGACTGAGGGATGTGAGCCACATAACGTGTGGGTTCAATTTTGTTCTTCTTTGAGGATGTGCCTCCAACACTAGGGTTCCGTCTTCATTAGTTGTTTAACCCTTTTCCCAGCTAAGGTTACTCGTTATGTGCGTTCTACAATCCTTTGGTCATTGCATGGACCACCAAACCTTAGCACCTAGGGTCTCTTCATACCTCACCTTCTAGTCGTTAGGTTCTGTTAGATCTTCCCCACGACAAATGCATTTTCTTTCCCTATTACGTTAGGTTTAATAGAGCGTGTTTAAGGTTGCTTTTCTTTCTATCTAAAGAAGCATGCCATCATTGTAAACTCAACTTTGATATTAATACATGAGTGATTCACTTGAGTGTTTTCCCTCACTATTAGAGTTCAACCTTCGAATAAGGTTTCACCTAGGGTCACGATTAGTGGGAGTTTCCGAGTTCTATTGACGGAACTTGGACAATGCACTTGTCCGTTCGCTGCGAGTGTCAAATCTTTATCTTCCATTGCGTAGATATGCGAGTAGGAGGCTCACTGTGGAGATTCCATTCGTCAAGAGTTTGACTGTGAAGCCTTCCTCAATCATTTGATTATCAAAGCTTAATTCGAGCTTAGATCATCAAGAGATAACTCGTTCTTATGTTTATCTCTATTCTCTTGATTTTTTTTCTAATCATGTTTGATTTCAGTATTATTCCACTTCCTTTGATTCTTTGGTTTTTTGTGTGCCTTAATCTGCCGTAATGATATCTTCTCTGAAATTTATTTAGATTTTTTGTTTAAAATATTCTTGAATCAATACTGAATGGTTGAAATGTCTTAAGTTCCTACTCTACTGCACAATGCATGTCATAGGCTTGCTATTGATTTTTTCTTTGCTTACTTAGCTTTAATTTTTTAAAATCCTTGTTATGTTCTAGAGTCGTGTTTAGTTTTTTTTAAATGTTCTTAACTTTCATAGAAATTGTCCTTATTTTGTGTGTTGTTCCAATTATTTTTGATAATCTGCTCAGTATGTTTAGATTCTTATTTGTTAAGTTTTTCTGGATTTGTTCTTAGATCATGAATAAATAATCTAAATATCAATTTCCTGATTATTTTCTGCTACCAATTTTGTTTTTATTGATGTTTCTATGTTCATTTTGATGTTCGTGTCTACTGTTCCTTTCTTTTTTGTTCATGTTTGTGAACCATGTGTCGTCTTAAATGCATAGGCTGCTAACCGAACCATTATGGCATTCTAGTTTAGCTAAATGCATAGCCTGAGTCGATTGTTTTTGAGTTTCTAGTTATGGTCTTTATTTTGTGAGAAAACTGATTCAGTATTGATGTTTAGTCTATATTTTTTGAGTCTTCGGTGATTTGTTTGAAATTGATTTATGCAAATGTTTGCTTTGGTAGTGTCATTTAATGTGATCTAGCACCTTGTTTATGTTACTCCAGTTCTGTGTCTTACTGTTCGGTTGTGAAAAAATTTTTAGAAATTTTCCTTGGTCGTGTTTTATAGCTTTGAACACCAGTACTTTTGTTTAATTTTCTTTCCAATACTGGTAATGAAGCTCCATGAGTTATTTTGATGGTTGATGAAACTTCCTTGCATTAATGTTGAAGATGCACCAAAGAAAGGAGGTGTGATGTCAACAAAAATGATTGTACATGGTTTCTAAGAGGTTAGGCTAACTTAAGGAGGAGGACTAGTGGAGAAATCTAGGAGAATGCTATAGCAATTTCGAATCTCAAAAGTGCAAGTCATGGAGTGATCTTAACATTTATTTGCAATAACAATCAAGAGTAACCTTACAAAGAGTGTGTAGACTCTCATTTATAGTAGATAGCATCTCCTAAAATGAAAACCAAATGCAAGACTAAATGGAATGCAAATGCAAGGTGGCCATGTGAAGCACATGTGTCTAGATCTAGATCTAGATCTAAGATCCACAAAAAGTGGATCACATGCCATGTGGCATGTCACACTTTCCTCATTTAGCACATGTGCTAAATGTGCGACTCATAGCTAAAGCTAGATATAATTTTGTTCCTGACTTTTGTAATTGGGCTTGAATGGACCCAATTGCAAGAGCTAGATGAATTATGATCCAACAATACTTCTAATCATTTTACAATTTATTTTTAAAGCATGACCTAAATAATTAGCCCAAAAATAAATCTATTCTAATGGACCCTTAGGAAGCTTTTAGAGTCCTTTAGGCTCATTATGGTCTTAAAGCTATTAGGCACAAGAAAGATGTATCATGATTGGCCTTTGATTTGGCCTATGGCTAGGTCCAAGTCATCATTTGGTTTAGAATACATTATCCTGCTTATGTAACTTGGCCATGTTTGTTTATGCTTGCTCGAAACAAAGATGTCTTGACTGATATTTGATTCATAGTTTGCGAATGAGCAAGCAAGTAGTGATGTGATCCCAACAAGGCTTATAGCTTGGGTCAACGCCTAGGCCCAAATCATGCTCAAGGCCCAATACATGGCCCACATGCACCTTCAAGCCCAAGCCCATCAAGAGGCCCAATAACAAGGAGCATGCTAAAAAAGATCCAATTAGGCTTCATTCAAGATGGCCCAAACCCACACGGGCTTCTCATACTCTTTACATGGGCCAAAGAAGATGTGAAGATTTGAAGAGGTGTCTCAAAGAACAATAGAATAGCAATAATATTGGCCCATTGTTTAGGCTTTGCTTTCTAGAATAATAAGTCAAACAATGAGTAGTTCAATTGATAAAATTGGGCTTGACTAAGCCCAATAGAAGATTTGCCATGAGCTATCAAAAGAGCCAAGGTGGACTAAGTGGAAGTCAACACTTCTTCCTACACCTCATGGATCCAAAGCATCCAAGGGTTAGGAATGCTTCCTCCTTTTCTAAGGCATCATCCAATGGTCAAGATCAAGCCTCCTTTTCCAAGCTTGATCTAAGGGCCAAGATCAAGGCCCACTCCATCCAAGGGCTCACTTTTCTCATGTGTAAATGGCTTCATATAAAAGCCAAAATTTCACTCATTTGTAGACACTCTTGAAATTTTAAGCAATAGATGCAACTTGAGTTGAGAGCACTTCTCCCTCTATTGCCTTTGAGAGTCACCACTTTCTAGAGATTTCCTCTCTCTACCTCTAGCCACCTTCCTTAGGCTAGCATAGAGTAGGAAATCCTATCACCTCTTTCACCTTCCATTGCTTGCAAGTGCCTTCCAACTTGCCTCCATTCCTTCATCCATTTCCGCTGCACATGGAGCTCTTCATGCACCTTTGGAGCTCCACCAAGTAGGGGGCGACAACTAAAGAGGTAGCGAGTGTAATATCCTGGCCGGATATTACTAATTTAAATAAAAGAAAGTAAAATAATATTAAATATACCATTATTATTCCAAGTTCTTTCCCAAAAACGTGAGAAAAATTAAAACTTTAATACATGCGCTATAATCCATAATATGAAATAACTCCAAGGTTGCATAACCAAGCCGAATATCAAATCTATTTACAAAATGATAGATGTAAAATAATATCAAAACTCCATAAAAGTTTTCCCCAAGCTAGCCCCTCTCTGGCTCTAAGCGTCTCCATCTCCACCTGAAACAACGTCTACTCCCGTGTAACAAATCACACGATTATCGCCAAACACACACAAAAAGGGTGAGCTTATGTAGCAATGTACATCTATAATTTCATACATAAAAGTTCACCCCAAATTACTTTATTCTAGCCAATGCTTAATCAAGAAACCTTACTAGCCTAAGGTTTCCAACCCACAATTTCTTGACCATGGATCTAGGATATGTGTGCTTCCACAAACCTGTCCGTTCGTGGTCCTGCCTCTACGTACCTCCCCGCTCACAACAACCCTCAAGTGTGAGCACGAAATATACGAACCTCCTTGCTCGTATCCTCACATGAGAGCATGATAATATGAACCTCCTCGCTCATATTATCACGTGTTCACCACCAGCCATGAACCTACTCGCTCATGACACAATCAAGCACATCTTGGTCCAAGTCCACATCTTAACACATTAAAACGAAATTAATAAAAACACACTACCCTGTACAAGATACACATTCAAGTTGATCTTAGGGATTCCAATGCTTCCACGAACCTGTCCGCTCGTGGTCTAGCTCTACAAACCTACTCGCTCGTAGTCCAACTCTACGGACCTCCACGCTCGTTGTCCAACATGTGTGATCCATCCAACTACGAACCTCCTCGCTCGCAACAACTCTTAAGTGTGAGCACGAAACATACGAACATTCCCATTTGTATCCTCACATGAGAGTATCATTAATATGAACCTTCCCGCTCATATTAATCACACGTTCCAACACCAATCACAAATCTACCCGTTCGTGATACGGTCAAGCATATCCCAAACCAGGCGAAGTTGTGTTGCAGACCGCCTAGCAGTCTCGACTTATCGCTGGGTGCCGCTTGCTCCAAGGACTTTCTTGGTTCACCTATCACCTGGCGGTCCAATCCACATCGACAGGCACTACACTAGTAGATTGAAACTTTTTATTTAAGGGTCCAAAATAGTATCGAAACACACCAATCATTCAAAGTACACATCTAGAATGCAATGGCAGATATTCAATTACCGTAACATGACCCCAAAACACATGGACATACATCACATGCATTCACCACTTAAAATCATATCAAACATGCATTATAAACGAATCCTTCATGCACATAGTGTAATTCACAACAGCAACAAAAATCTTTTTTTTTTCAATTTAATCACAACACATAAATAAACCATTTTAATATGATTTACACCAAACTACCAGAACACTCTAAACCATCACATAATTAACATTAAATAAAATTCTCCAACGACTAAAATATACCAGCATAACGATATGATAAAAATACATAATATATACATATATTTGGTTGCACCGATAATACATACAATTAAAGCACAAAGTCCATTGTACCTAAATCACCTTTGCCTCACTCCAATAGTGCCCATGTGATTAACAACTAATTATTTGAATAGACCCAAATTATCTTATACTATAAAATAAAATAAAAAATTTACATTATTTATTATTATACTATCTTAATTATATGATTTCAAGCTACATTTACAACCAACAGTTTTTGTTGCAAGTTAATATAAAATTAATATTATAATATCTCTAACATATCCTTAAGTATAGAAATAGATTTAAAGGCTATGTCACCTATTTCTCATGATGGCACCAAGTCATATGCCATATGCTACTGTTAAGGACAAAATGAAAAACTCACACCATAATGCGTAACTCACCTCAACTTTAACTAACTTTTTCCAAGAAATGAACACTAACACCTAATCTTTATTTTAATACTCATGTTTTATCATTTTTGTTGCACCTAATAAAATTCCACACAATCCATGCCAAAAGGTTTTCACGATGCTCAACTTTAATCATAATATAATCACTTTTATACCAAAAGAATGATATATATCCCAAGGTTACTATCGTATGAAACAAAATAACCCATCATTGATATAATTAAACTATTGCACCCAAAACATGTCCATTTTAAATCAGCATATACGCCACATACCTTACTGCCCCAATTTTAAATTCAAGTATTCATGTAAGACATCAATAGAGAAAAATAAAAACCAAATAAAGCACACTAAATTTGCTTTGATTAACTAATTTATGTGTGACCTCCTATACTACCTTAACTCAAGGAAAAAAAATGAAATCAAAACCTGAAAGAATTTCCTATGAACCTTTTAGTAAAAAAATAAAGGTACTAGACTGCAACTGCAATGCTTCAACTCCATATCAAAATTCAATCCATTCTAAATCAATTATACACAACTCAGTTGATACGCATTTGACTAGTACTTCTGCACCGAATGTTTTTTTTTTTAAAAAATAACTATGTAATATAGTCATCTAACACCACGTTAATATAGAAGGGACTAGTGATTACCACACCAAGTGCCATGTATGTGGCACTTAATGTTTCATCTCAATCCTGTATAAACAAAATGTATTATCGACATGAAATTAATCATATAAATAGTAGCTTCCCCAACACAAAAACTTAATCCAAATGTTCATTTTTCATATTTTTCATGGATTTATCCATTTAAACAAAGTTATGATGATAACAAAATAGTAAGAAAAAGATAGCTCCTCTTAATTGGAACTCCAACACTAATAAAATTTTGGATGACCCTTGCTTGCTCTAGCCTTCTTCCTAAGAAGTTTCTCTATTCTCAGAAAATTCCTGAACATGTGCCTCCTTCACCCTTTTTATTTTTTCAGCCATCTCCTTCCTAGTTCTCCTCCCTCTACTCTTTTAATTAGGTTAATTGTAAAAAACGAAATTAAAAAATAAATTTAATTAATTAATTCAACCCTTAATGTCACCTACCTAGAATGCCACTAAAGCAGGCTTTATAATTTGGTATAGCACAACCACGCATGCATGCAAAATAATTAAATAATAAAATTAGTACATTCTACACAGGACTCGAACCCATGTCCTCTCAACACCACTCCATACACACAACCACTTGAGCTACCATTACTCCTTGTTAAATTTTTCCACATTAATTACTATAAATATCTCTTCAGTTGAATTTATATTAAATAAATATTTATTTATTTATTTAATTTTTCCAGATCTTATAGCAAGATTGACTGCAATTTCAGGTAGTTGACTTGCTTACTTGTTAGAGTAAGGAGGAATATGTTGACTTTCTTTCTTTCTTTCTTTTTTATGGGAAGTAAAAGTTGTTTCGTTTAGTACGAGATCACTTCACACCTCGTGGTGCTTACACCTCTTGCCTATCGAAGTTCTGTTCAAAAACCTCATCCGAGAACTTGCATAGAGAAGGATTTCCCGCAGCGCACAGTTCTTCCATACCTACTTAGTAGTATGGCGTTGATATTGGCATAACAACCGATACACCATAGGTTGGCCCAACCCTGTCCTTTCGTACGGGTTTGTTCTTCATAGTTCTCCCTTTAAAACCAATGGTAGATCAGAGACATTCATTCTAGAAATTCAATCTAAGTTGATGCTATTGTTGTTTAACATATTTAGTGTCATCAATGTTGTTATGTTGATCTGATTCATAGTGTTATTTTGAACTCTTGGCTGAGTCCATTGCTTTTGAAAACAAATTTATCACATGATGTTTTTGTCTTGGCTGAGTGCTTGAAAACCAAATCTTATCTTTTGTTTTAGTGCAGTTTGTATGCTTGACATATTTATCTCAAATCTTATGTATATTTTCTTTTATACTACGTGACTCACCTTCTTCTTTTGCTATGTCTTTCAAATTTTTTTTAGTTAAGTTATTGGCTTTGAACATGACTTGTGCCTTTTACTAGCTGAATTGAAGTTAAATTGATCTTTGAGTTATGAATTGTAGCAAGAAAATTCAAAATAGAGAAACATGAATTGTATTGCCTCTTGATATCAAAAGAAAAAGAAAAAAGAAATCTAGAAAATATCATATTTCTCATCACATTTCACAAAAACACATTTAAGATCATTACCTTTATGGTTACAATAATCTCAAGGTAAACATAATTTTTATTTTCGAAATGCACCTTTGGTCTCAAGAAAATTTTAAGAGGCCTACTTCTAAGTTGACTTTTACCACTATCTTCCTTGAAATACATAAATTCATGGGATTTTTTTTTGTCTATTGTATATTCATTTTTTATCCGAGAGGAAATGATTTTATTTGTTGTGACTTAGTATACCCTCTTGATCTGAGGTCATATCCTTTTCAAGATGGAGGGGGTGATGGTAATCACCCTAAGAGGCATTCAGCACGGGTAGTGGTTGGGCCTATTTATCCTTTATGTTTTTAAATACTTAAATAAATGTATAACTTTAATGTTTGAGATGTGTAATTTGCATATTTGTGGGGTTGTATTTTAGGCACAAGTTTTATATGATGTTTTCATATTTTTTCTTTGTAATTTTATTTTTGGGCCAAGAAGTATAATGTCTTCAAGATGCTAGCCAACCCAATGTTTCCTGTTTCCAACAACATGTTTTTGAACAGAAACTGAAATGTTTCTAGCCCAACCAATGAGCAACCTAGTGAACTCTTCAACATGAGTCAAGTAGCCAAAATTGCTTCATGCATAATCTAGCATCAAGTCAGTAGGTTGTCCACCAACATTTGCAACTTTCTTGCTTTTAAAAGCTTCACCATCAATGTTGGGCCTAAATCCCAATTCAATCTACAATTCAACAAACACATCAGTGGAAGGACACTCTTCAACAAGCCACGTTTCAATTATTGTGGAGTAGTTATGCCTCTATTTTTGATGGTCCATCAATTTGAATCTAGCCTACACACTTGACAAAGGGATGCGAGCAACATATCACACATGGGTTCAATTTTGTGCTCTTTTGAGGATGTGCCTCTAGCACTAGGGTTCTATCTTCATTAGCTATTTAACCCTTTTCACAGCTAGGGTTGCTTGTTATGTTCGTTATTCAATCCCTTACTCGCTACTTGGACCATCAAACCTTAGCACCTAGGGTATCTTCGTACCCTACCTTCTAGTTGTTAGGTTCTGTTAGATCTTCGCAACGACAAATGTATTTTCTTTCCCTTTTTGCATTAGGGTTAGTAAAGTGTGTACAAGGTTATTTCTCCTTTTATATAAAGAAGAAAGCCATTATTGTAAACTTAACTTTCATACTAATACATTAGTGATTCGTTTGAGCATTTTTCCCTCATTGTCAGAGTTCAACCTTTGACTAGGGTATCACCTAGGGTCGCGATTAGTGGGAGTTTTTGAGTTCCAATGACAAAACTTGGATAATGTACTTGGTCTTCCACTACGTGTACCAGATCTTCATCTTTCGCTGCGCAGATCTGCGAGTTGGAGGCTCACTGTGGAGATTCCATCCATCAAGAGTTCGACCGTGAAGCCTTCCTCCATCAATTGTCATATGCTCATTTGAAAATTTCTTGTTATTGTTGTTCAAAGTATTTGAATATTGTATGAACTCCGAATGCTTTTTGATGTATACTCCATGGAATTGATTTATGGCCTAAAAATCAAGGAATTATGTGTCCAGGACACCTAAAACACTTTTTTATCATCTTTATTGAGCTAGTTGTGAAAAAAGAAACAAATTTCACCCTTTTGTGGTACTAAGTTGAAAGCATTCTTGCTCCTCGGTGAACAAAAATCTGAAAATTTATTGTGTTATGCTCCTAGCTTGCATTATTCGGTGTTGAGTGATATTCACAAGTTAATTCCCTTCCTTAATTTGGTTTTTATCTTCCTGGTTGTATGCATGATTTAAACTTGGAAATTGCATGTTCAAGTATTTTTCCATAGAGTCTTTTAATGTGTTTTTCTTGTATTAGTCTTGTTGAAAGTTTTATCACAATTTTTTCTCTCTTTAGAGTTTGGCCTTTATTGATTTTATGCTTTTCTTGTTTGTCTACAGGTGCTCTTTGCTCTGTCTTAGTACTTTTCTTCCTTGAACCTTTTTGAGTGTTTGACCGAGCCATATTGCTTGCATGTGAAAGGATTTTGAAAAGTTTTTAACTCCTTTGGTGGAATTTGAGTGCTAGCCTTACCTATCTTGTTTTAGGGTGTGAATCAAAAACTTGGGATAGCTTTTTGGGTGATTTTTTGGTCTCGGGAATTTGTTGTTGTTACCTCTAACCTCTTTGTTTGTCTAAGTTTTTGGAGTTTGTGTGTAGGGAAAGATGAACTTTGACCCAATTGTTGAATAGGGGGAGGAAGAGTCACTCTTGGCATATTCTCCTCCAATTCTCACTCTTATGGTGCCACACAATGATCAACAAATTCTTGTTCGAATCTTACGTGAGATGGAGATGGGTAGAAGAGAAACATTTGAACAATTGAGGACGGATAAGAGACAAAGTGAAATTATGCTTCAAGAGCATATTCAAAGGCTAAAACTTAAAGAGGATGAAAGGAAAAGAAGAATATCATCTTCATTCGAAGGCTCCTTCGGTGGTGAAGGAAGGAGAAGAAGGCACAAATTTGATGGTGGAAGGAGGCGCAACTCATTGCCAGAAAGACAACCACCTTCCATTAAGATCCCTAAGTTCAAAGGAGAGAATGATTCCAACATCTACATTGAAAGGGAGCAAAAAGTGGACCAAATATTCAAAATTCATTTAGTTAATGACTAAGAAAAAGTAGATTTGGTAGTGTTAGAATTTAAGGACTATGCCATGACTTGGTGGGATCAAATGTATAAAAATAATATTAACCAAGAACCACTCGCAGCTTCTTGGAGAGACATTAAAAATTTGATGTGCTTTAGATTTGTTCCTTCCTACTATAGGAGGAAGGCTCTTTTGAAGCTCTAAAGGCTTCAACAATGATTCATGTGTGTTGATGAATATGAAGTTAATGGACTCTATACTTCTAAAGGGGGACTTCAATTTGAAAGTGAAGAAGAAAAGGTATTTAGGTTTAAGAGTTGTAACATCCTAGCCGTAAATTACTTATTAAAAAAATAAATAAGAAATAAGATTTATAATACATCGCATTTATTCTCGTAATTTCCCAAAAACGCGAGAAAATTAAAACTTCAACGTCGCTTCCATAGTAATTAAAACCGCAATGTTTAGTTATTACAAAACCAAACCATAAAAATTACAAAAGAAAAGCCATAATAAAACTGAGTAAATAGTCTCGTCGTGATCCCCACTCTGTCTCTACACATCTGTATGCTCACCTGCATCAACATCTGCTCCCATGTAACAAGTTACATGATCATCGCCACACACACACAAATAGGGTGAGCTCATTTAAATAAACCAAACAAATATCAAAATAAGAACATCATCCCAATGTTATAACCCAGGTCAGTATTTTCTCTTTTATCATTAGTTCTCCATTTCCAACACAGGCTTTAGATGTCTAACATTTCTATACCCTTTAAGTGAGATCATTGATCGATCTTTGCTGCACGAGTGTCTACTCGCCCCTCCGACTACAGGCCACCACCTGATAGTCATCACGTGTGAATAATTTTGCCACAGCATCTCACGGTGACACCAAGTGGAGCTCCCCAAAACAAACATAAGTTCGTAGTTGTTCCCAAACTACCAAAAACTCTATCAGATGCACTGAAAAGGGCAATCACCCGAAACCTCGTCGTACTAGCCACAACTCGCACACTCCACTGGACATCCTAAACCACCAGGCTACAACCTAGAGTGGTGACGTGTTACCCCAATACGAGATGCACTCGTAACTGGGCCCCCAGCCAAAGTTCACATCATGAACATCACCTAAAGCTGTGTAGAAACCTTTCCTCACGCATCATCACTGCACCAAAATTGCCTGGCGCGCATCTCACGCCGCTAGGCAGAATCTGGTTCCAGACCGCCTGGCAGGCATCTTACACCGCCAGGCGCCAGGCGCCTTCCAGTACTGCTTTCGCTCCGCTTCTGCCTAGCGGAACCCACCCTGCCGCCAAGCGCCGTACTCGTTCAGGGGCCACTGCCACAAAGTTGGTTGTCTATCGCCTGGCGCCAGGCAAGCCACCAGGCATCATACCAGTAGCGCAATGCTACTGGTTTTAGGCACATCAAATGGGTTCTAATGGACCCCAAATAATCCAAGCACAGTTTATGGCACCAATATAGCATTCCAATCATAATTCTATAACTTGGTCCTTATGCACAGATGTAATCATGCCAATGAATCAATATTACACATACAATTTTAGCATAATACCAATAAAGGGCTTACAATCCATGCTGCTTCAGGAACTTACCCTTCACTTGTCTAGGCATATGCATGTCACAGAATTACACTTTCACTTACAAACCATATAGCATATTTCCCATTTAATAGCACACTGTTCTTAACACCATAATACATTATACTTGGTAATCACCCCATTACAAATTAACCAACTCAATATCATTTAATCATCCACACAATTTCATCACATCTTCCAATTTATTACAATTACCTATCAGGTTCAACATACCTATTTATATGATTTAAAACATGAATTCCTATTATCATCTACTCATACTTACATCATTTGACATCTAATGCTTTAGGTTTCTTTCACTTCACTACCTCTCTACTTTCCAGCATACAACCCAAGTTACCCCACATATCCAACAATACATGCAATTTTAACGGCACTCTTAATAGGCACTAGAACTGTGGTGTCCTGGCAACACAGATGCCGCCAGGCGGTGCTCGACCTATTGATTCTACCCAGATTTGATTCAAATCAGCCCCGATTTCCCAGCACTCCAAATCACGGTATCATTTTCACACCAATATAATTTCACATGCACATATATGACATAGTTCATACTTTATTAATATTAACGTCAATTCCATCAAATAGTGCAGGAACCATAAACATAAATCATGCTTAATTTATCTCCAACCCCAACATGAACCCTAGTCCCAATTTTATACAAGAATTCATGCATTCTACATAAGAATGATATACACAGTCAACTATACTCATAAAAATTCACATTCAAGCATATGAACATTACGACGACATCACAGGTACCCCAAAAATATCCAAAACAACCAAAAATTGCGTAACCGTGTTCGTGTCGCCTAGCGGATCATACTCTGTCGCCAGGCGGTTCATGGAGAAAACCCAGAAGACTGGGTCAACAATCAAAAGGAACTCCCCTAACCTGGATTTCCTTGCCAAAATTTGAGAATTCCTACACTTCCAAGAATTTAACAAAAAGAAGTCATTTGCTTAAGCCAAGGTTTGAACCCATCACCCCACAATTGCAATTCAAGTGCACGACCAACTCAACCAAGTCATATTACATGCTAATATTTATGCATTTCAAACTATCTACTTACTCATCACGCTCCAAACACATCATCAGAAAATAATAAAATTTTTAAATAACACACAAATGGCATACTTAGGAATCGAACCCAAGTCGTCTCACACAATCAATGTACTCTCATACCCGCATTTATTAAATAATTATTTATTTAATTATTTAAATTTAGTGGGTCTTACAAGAGTAGCCTAAGAAGAGATATTCAAGATGTATTGAGTTGTATGAGTATTCCCCACTTGATAAAATTTTACCCATGGCCTTAAAAGTTGAAAGTCAATTGAAAAAGAAATAAGAGGCCAAGAGGAATACTTCTTACAATGACTACTACTCTAAAATTTGGAAGGGTAAAGAAAGAAAGGATGAAAGAACACCCTCCAAGAGTCTCCAAGACCACCCACCTAGGACTAAGTCGTCTAGAGTCCCCCCTTGACACTCCTAACTCTTTCCAAGGTTCAAGAACTAGTGCCATAAAATGTTTTAAATGTTTGGGTTGTGGACACATTGCTTCAAATTGTCCAATTAAAGGAACATGGTCTTGAACACTAAGGGAGAGGTACAGAGTGAACATTCTTCCCTATCGTCCCCAAAAGTATTTCCTCACACACTTCTTCCTTTTCTTGAAGTGATTATGAAATTAAGCCAAATGAAGGAGGTTAATTAGTAGTTAGGCGCATATTGGGCCAAGTCCCAAGAGAAAATATTTTTCACTCAAGATGCCTAATCAACAAGCTTTGCTCCCACATAATTGATAGTGGAAGTTGTGTCAATGTTGCTAGCACAAAGGTATTAGGAAACCATGGCTTAAAAACCATCACTCATGCTAAGTCTTATAAGCTTTCATGGCTTATTGAGGAAGGAGAGATCAAAGTTGACAAGCAAGTCCTCATCAACTTCTCCATTGGAAGTTACAAGGATGAGGTTTTGTGTGACCTAGTGCCCATGGAAGCCTTTACTTGGTAGGCCATGACAATTTGACAAAAAGGCTTTTCATGATGGCCATACCAATATGTTTTCTTTTAACTTCAAAGGAAAGAAGGTCATACTTCTACCTCTTTCACCCAAAGAAGTCAATGAGGACTAAATGCAAATGTTAAAGAAAAGAAAAGAAGAGTATGAACAAATAAAGGCGCAAAGGCATGGCAAAGTGGCCAAGAAGAGCATGATCTTCTTTAAAGAGGTCAAAAAGGTAATGCTTACCCAAAAACATGTCTTAATAGCTTATCCTAGTGAGTCTTCCCTCTCCTTCCAAAAGTTTCACTCTACATGTCCTCAAGAATTTTCTTTAGTCTCATATGAGTTCCAAGATGTTCTTCAAGAACCTCCAAAGGGGCTTCCTAATAGGCCAGCCTATAGGACTAGTCCCGACGAAGCTAAAGAAATTCAAAAACAAATGGAATGTAAAAAGGGTGGGTGCAACATAGCATGAGTCCTACTGCAATGCTCGTTATTCTAGTTCCCAAAAAGGATGGAACTTGGAGAATGTTAATTGATTGCAGGGCTATCAATAACATACGCATCAAGTATAGGCATCCCATTTCTAAGTTAGATTATTTGTTGGATGAGTTACATGATGGCACCATATTTTCCAAAATAGACTTGAAGAGTGGGTACAATAAAGTTAGAATTAAAGAAGGTGGTGAATGGAAAACCTCTTCCAATAAAAAAGTGGTGGTTATCAAGGAGTAGCCTACACCCAAGAATGTGAGTCAACTTAGATATTTTGAATTAAAGAATGAAGAAATTCAAATTGAAGAATCTGTTCAAGAAAAAAAAAGAAAAAAGGATAATTCAAGAGTGAAATTAAGCAAATATTTTGAAGATCATATCAAGAGTTTCCTAAAGAAAAGCAAAGCAATCTGAAGATCATCAATTGTCACATTCTATAATATGAATACAAATACAATGACCTAGATGAAGAATACTGGTTGGATGAGAGAAAATAAGAGACGATTGAAAAAGAGAGAATTGAAGGTTGTTTGAAAAAAGAGGACTCATATGAACAAAATTACAATATTCATATGATGAAAAAGATTCAAAGAACAAATACAAAGCATATAGAGTCAAATTTATTAGTAATTAGAAATATTGGGTTGTGTGATTAACCGTTGTAAAATCCTTCATGTTATGATGTATACCCTATGAAATTTGATAGTGCTCTCTTAATTTGAGTTGTTCTTGTTATTTCATTCTGAGAATTCTCAATCTCAGGGGAGATTGAGAAGGATGGTTGATACTCGTTGTAACCTTGGGAGGTTTATACTCATGATACCTGAAGAGGTTGATACTTGATACTTGGAGAGGTTGATACTCGTTGTAACCAGAGAGGGTGATTCTCACTCTAACCAAGTGTTTTGAGTAGTGGAATATCTTAAGTGCATTGCTTAAGAGTCTTGGTGTAGCCTTAGTGTGTGGTGTTAACAATATAAATTTGTGTATGCAATCCCTTCCTTATACTCTTAACTTGATTATTTTGTATTTGCGCAAAAATATTTAAAATGTTTACAGGCTTTATTCATCCCTTTCTAGAGTCACTAAAAAAGCCAACGATGACTTGTTGAAACAATAATATATGTACTTTTCATCATTAGCCTACTTAGTGGAACTTGACTAATTAGTCAAGAACTAGACATAGTTTGTGCGATAAGATAAACCAGCATTAAAATAATGAGTATATTTTCTCTCTTTGATACTTCATATTGTATTTTACAACTACTTATCAAACTAAAGGAGAGAAAGTTAATGCCAAGCTAGCAAAAATATTTGATTATACATTTTCACATAATTAATTGAAGGTTTAATTAGTCGGATGATACCCACTTTCGTTCAGATGTGTCAGTTTGGTGCCAGCTTTTAAAAATGTGTCAATCGAGTCCCAACTTTTAAAAAGATGCTTTAATTAGGTCCATTTGAAAAAAAAATATTAACGCCATTAACAATGTTGATATATAAAATGACTTACGAAATTAATTATCGATATTTATATTAAAATTTAGTGGTAAAAGTCATGAATAAAGTTAACGGCGTTAATAATTTTTTTCTGAATGAGACCTAATTGAGACACTTTTTTAAAAATTGGGACTTTATTGACACCTTTTAAAAAGAGAGTACCAAACTAACACATTTGACCGAAAGTGGGTATCATCCAACTAACTAAACCTTAATTGAATTAGTTAATTGTTCAAAATTAGAACAAAAGAAGTATATAAAAGGAATTGTATGAATTTTAAATATGTGAATTGTCCTTTCATCTTCGATCCATTTTGGTTTCCAAATTTTTTTGCATTTTGTAATTTTTTTTTTCATTCTAAAAATCTCAAAAATATTTTTGTAATGGAAGAATATTATTTATTGAATACAATAAATACATGATTTTTTAGAATCAACCTAGGTTGTGTTGTATGTTACAAAATTTTGGAGAAAAGCTTAGATACTTAGGTTTCCTTCCTCACCCTTTTGCTTTAAAAGATGTAAGAGAAGTTAAAGGCCCTCTTCATTCCCATGAGAGTGATCGATTGGTGCCCCCATCATCCATTACAACTCCCCCTTTCTAAAGTTGTCAATTGAATCCTAACTCACTCCTAAAATAAGTCCCCCATTTTATTAGCACCAAATGAGTGGGTTGAAAAAGCCCTAAACCCCCAAATCCCCCATATAAAGTAGGCTAGAGTCAAAGCCCAAGTTGGATTGAACTCCAACAAGATTTCAATTAACTACAAAATAAATTTTAAAATTTCATGAATTCTGTACGCCCTGGCGACCAAGCTTCGCCCGACCTAGCTGATGCCATTCATTGTGTTGATCTGGGCCAGATAGGTCATAAAGTCATCCTGTCTTGGGCCGATTTGAGACCGATCTTGATGTTGGGCCAACAGACGACCAATCTATAAGCTAGGTCAATACGCGACCTGGACCAATACGTGACCAAACTATCTATGGGTCCATCTAGAACCGATCCACATACTAGGTCGATTTTAAGTGAACTTGTGTTCTGGCCGATCTACGACCGATTTATGAGGGATATTTGTTCTCAGAATCGCATCACTTTCCCTCTTGGTAGGGGGTACATGACCACGTTCCCATCCGTTTTCAGCATTCCCAACGGAGGACGAGGAAGGACCGATATAAAGCAGGCACCATACTCTGAAGAAAAGGTAGACATTTTTGGAGAAAAAAAAGAGAGAAAGAGAAATATTATCGAGTATCTGGCGAAGAGGACGAGTTGTACCCACTGTGCATCTCAGGCATTCTTCTGCAAGAACAGATTGACGCCCACCGTGGGGCTCTGTAGGGCTCTGGTAAAACTGATTCCCAGACCCTAAAAGAAGTTCATTTACCAAAAATCCTCTGAAGATGGAGGAACGACATCAGAATAACGCAAACACTGAGTCTACTAAGCCTACTACCGGGGAATTGTTACGGCAAATCATAGAATTACGACGTGAAAATGAGCAAATACGCCAAAAGGTAGACGAAGCCCACAATCGAGCAAATGAAGCTCGAAAGGAACATGTCGCAGCAAGTAGAGAAGCAGAAGAGGCAAGGAAAAGGATGGAAGACACACTCCGAGAGCAAGGAAACTTGAGACGTGCCAATGGGGATCTCTTACGTCGGTTACAAGACTGAGAGAAGCGTAACCTTGGACGTCGTCGAATCAATGTGGAAGACCAAGGACACTCGTTCTCTGCTACCATCATGGCTGAACAAGTTCCACTTCAATACAATATCCCCAAGTTACCCCCTACACAGGCAGCGCCGACCCAAAATCTCACCTAAAAGTCTTTAATGCCCAAATGTTGGTCTCAGGGGGGGAGCGACGCCGTGAGATGCAAAGTATTTGTAGGAACACTGTCCGGAGCAGCGTTGAAATGGTTCAGTGGCATACCCAGAGCCACGGTAACATCCTTCCCGATGTTTGCCAGGATGTTCCTTGAGCGATTTGTTGCTAACCGAGCGAAACCCCCACGAATGTCCGACTTGTTTGATGTGAGACAGGGGACCGAGGAGCCTCTACGAGATTACTTAAATCGTTTCTGTGATGCCAGTACAAACATTCCTAACCTGGATGAGGAGATTCTGGTGGATGCTTTTGTAAAAGGCCTTCGGGCCAACTCATTCAGTGAGTCCCTCGTAAAAAATCTGGCTATCTCCCTTGCAGAGGTCCGTCTTAGGGTCTCCATACACATAGAAGCGGAAGATGTAATGAAGCACAAATGAAGGCAAGAAAAAATATCAAGACCTGAGCCTAAGGGACGAGATGGACGACGAGGATACGAAGAAACGCGAGTTAAGAGCTCTGATCTCCGTTTCGCCCCATACGTAGCACAAACATCCACAGTAAGACGGCCAGGGAAGTTCGACACGATCAGGAACCTTGGTTTGCCCCAAGTGGAAATCCTCTCTGACGCAGAAACGAAAAATCTGCTCCGTTTCCCCGAAAAGACTACCAGAATACTTGGTCGGGATCCCAAGTCGTGGTGCAAGTTCCATCAGGCCTTCGGCCATCAAATAGAGCGATGCTACACATTGGCGGAATAGTTGCGAAGGTTGTACGACAAAGGTTGTTTAAACAAATACGCTGAGAAAGAGCACAATGGGGAGAAATGACAATCTCCCAATGAGACCCCTATATACGGCGATCTCAACACTATAGCTAGTGGTTTTGCAGGCGGTGGAACGACGGCCGCCAGTCGGAAGCGATACTGCCGGAGTGTGATGACTACCGGGCTTGAATGGCACGATTCCTCCCAGTCCCCTAATGTAGTTTTCACAAGCCAAGACCGAGCTGACGTACTTCCTTATGAGGACGACCCAGTAGTGGTGTCGGCAATCGCTATGGGGAGGAGGGTTCATCGTGTCTTGGTGGACCAGGGAAGTTCGGGGGATGTCATGTTTTGGGACGCCTTCACAGGTTTTGGTATACTCCAAGAACAGCTTCAATATTTCGATGGAGTACTGATAGGCTTTTCCGGGGATCTAGTCGAGGTCAGAGGGTACTTCGACCTCCGCACCATGTTCGCAGACGATTACGCAGCCAAAACGATTGTCGTTCGATATATTGTTGTCATGGCCCATTCATCCTACAACATCCTGTTAGGGTGACCTTCCCTTAAATGGCTAGGAGCGGTGGTCTCAACAGCTCATCTAAAGGTGAAATTCTCGCCCCGGAAGGGAAAGTAGTCACGCTCAAAGTAGACCAAGCAATAGCAAGAAAATGCTACGAGAACAGCCTCCGGATAAGGAGAACAACATACACCCTAGCTATTGCTGTTGGCCCTTCGTCTCCTTCGGCGCTCGATCCACGTTTAGGGTACGAAGATAGGAGACCTCAACTAGTGGGAGGAGTGAAGGAGGTGAACATGGGTGACACAAAAATTCTGAAGATTGGGGACGACCTCAAACAGAATACCAAGCAGGACCTGTTGTCAATACTTCGAGTTAACCTGAGATCCTTTGCTTGGTCCCCATTAGATATGGTGGGAATCGATTCCAACTTTATCAGTCATAAGTTGAACATGGATACAAAGGCCAAACCAAAAGTGCAAAGAAGGAGGAGGATGTCTCTGGAAAAACTAGAGGCCATCAGGGAAGAAACAAGGAAGTTGTTGACCGCAAATCACATCCGCGAAATTCAATATCCGGAGTGGCTAGCTAACGTAGTAATGGTCAAGAAAGCGAATGGAAAATGGAGGATGTGTGTGGACTTTACCGATCTCAACAACGCATGTCCCAAAGACTCCTACCCCTTACCTAACATCGATACCCTGGTGGACAATGCATCAGGTTGTGGGTTACTCAGCTTCTTGGATGTGTACTAGGGATACAACCAGATCCGTATGCACCCAGAAGACGAAGACAAGATGACTTTCATGGGTGAGGCCGCTAATTATTGCTACAAAGTAATGCCCTTTGGGCTCAAAAATGTGAGAGCCACGTATCAGAGACTGATGGATAGAGTCCTGCAACCAATCTTGGGAAAAAAGGTACAGGCGTATGTGGAGGACATGGTGGTCACCTCAACCTCCGTAGTGACTCATGGTGACGACCTCGCCGAGCTGTTCGCCACCATCAACAAATATGGATTAAAATTGAATCCCGATAAATGTGTGTTCGGAGTAAAAGATGGAAAGTTTCTGGGTTTTTTGTTGACCGAGAGGGGAATAGAGGCCAACCCAGAAAAATGTGCTGCGATCACGAACATGAGGAGGTATAATGACTCACCGGACGCATAGCAGCCTTGGCCAGGTTCCTGCCACGCGGGGGAGACCGAGGTTTCCCTTACTTTAAATGCCTACGCAAGGGTCTAGGTTTTCAATGGAGCGAGGAATGCGAAGAAGCTTTCCAGCAACTAAAAAGGCACCTCACAAGTCCTCTCATACTACGACGACCGCAGCCAGGAGAAACTTTGAAGTTGTACATAACCGTCATCGACCTTGCAGTTAGCACGACCCTCGTCCAAGAGCAGAGTGGTGAGCAACGACCAATATATTTCGTCAGCAAGACTTTAAAAGGAGCTGAGACTAAGTATCAGAAGATCGAAAAGGTAGCCCTAGCCATTATCTTCACCACTCGGCAGCTCCGCCCCTATTTCTAGGCTCATACAGTCATCATCATGACCGACCAACCTGTGAAACAGATCTTACAAAAACCTGATGTATCCAGAAGGCTCGTTAAATGGTCGATTGAACTATCACAGTATAGTATCACATTCGAACCCAGGGGACCAGTTAAGGCAGAAGTGTTAGCCGACTTCGTCGCCGAGTTAACCCCGCTAGGTCCCTAATTAGAGAAGTCCTCAGAGGGTGTTTGGGTCTTATCTGTTGATGGCGCATCAAGTCCCAAAGGAAGCGGAGCAGGCATAATCCTGGAAGATCCCCAAGGATCCCTTATAAAACAGGCGTTACGCTTCTCTTTCCGTACCAGCAACAATCAGGCAGAATACGAAGCACTCATCGAAGGGATGCTTCTCGCCAAAGAGCTGGGAGCCTCCCGACTAATGGCAAAAAGCGACTCCCTCCTCGTAACAAGATAAGTGTTCAGCGAGTTCCAAGCTAAAGATCCCTTGTTGGCACGATACTTGGAATTTGTGCGCACCCTATCCTCCTCGTTTGCTACATTCGAACTACTGCACGTCCCGCGGGAACAGAACAGCCGCGCAGACCTCCTGTCCAAATTAGCAAGTCGTTCAAAACCTAGGCAACACAGATCAGTCATACGGGAAACATTGATAACACCTAGAGTATCCGCCACCGAAATACTACCAAAAGACAACCAACTGGAAGTCCTCTCATCAGTAATCAATGACTCACCATCAAACTCGTGGATGGCCCCCTATATTACGTATCTCGTTGACGGCATCCTCCCACAAGATCCAGGTGAAGCACAAATAATAAAGAAGAATGCAGCCAAATACATCATGATTGATGGGAAGCTGTTCCGATATGGATTCTGCAGACCTCTTCTAACATGTGTGAAAGACAACGAAGCCTTCCGAATTATGGCCGAACTCCACGAGGGAATATGTGGCAGTCACATTGGTGGCCATGCTTTAGGCATAAAGATCATCCGTGCCGGATATTATTGGCCCACGCTGCGACAAGACTGTCAGAACTTCGCCCGGAAATGCGCCCAATGTTAGAAACACTTAGACTGGCACCGAGCCCCTCTAGAAGAATTATATTCAATAAGCTCCCCATGGCCTTTCCATACCTGGGGGATCGACATACTAGGGTTGTTTCCCCTTCAGCCAGACAAGTGAAATTCTTGATAGTAGCCATCGAATATTTCACTAAATGGATAGAAGTTGAAGCCGTCACGACCATTACAGCTGCACGAGTAAAAAACTTCGTCTGGAAACAAATAGTATGCCGATTCGGGACACCTAAGAGATTGATATCCGACAATGGAACTAAATTCACAGGAAGCATACTTCGCGAGGCCTGCGTTGAATGGGAATTCGTCAAGCCTTCACCTTAGTGGAACATCCCCAGACAAACAGACAGGCAGAAGCGGCTAACAAGGTCATACTAAGGGCAATCCGAAGGAGGATATCTTCGGCAAAAGCAGACTGGGCAGAGGAATTACCTGGAATCTTGTTGTCATACCATACAACGCCTCAAACATCAACGCGAGAAACTCCGTTCGGCCTGGTGTATGGCACAGACGCAGTACTTCCCATAGAGATCTTGCAACCGACATGGAGAGTCCAATATTTTACTACCGCTTCCTCCGAGGAGGGATTCCGTGCGAATCTAGACACACTAGAAGAAGCTCGAGAAAGGGCTAGGGTTAATAGTGAGGCCATAAAGAGAAAAGTGGAATCCCGGTATAGTACCAAGGTCAAACCACGCGCGTTCACAGAAGGCGACCTCGTCCTACGAAGAGCCCATCCCTTGCAACTAGAAAACAAGCTCTCCCCGAAATGGACAGGGCCCTTCAGGATAAAGCAAGCACTAGGACAGGGTGCCTAAGAGCTAGAAACCCTAGACGGAAAAGCGATTCCTCGCACATGGAACGCAACAGTACTTCGTTTTTATTTTAGTTGATTTTTTGAATATTATGTAATAACCCGACACTCTTTTTCCCTTACAAGAACATAAGGGTTTTTTAACGAGGTCAGATGAATGTTAATATGATCTCTTTGTTCCAACCAGAAGTATCAATAAATCCTTTAGCTTGGCTAAAGGTCGAGAAAAACCCGCAATCGACAAATCCTTTAGCTCGGCCAAAGGTCAGGAAAAACCCGCAATTGACAAATCCTTTAGCTCGGCTAAAGGTCGGGAAAAACCCGCAATCGAAAAATCCTCTAGCTCAGCTAAAGGTCGGGAAAAACCCGCAATGGACAAATCCTCTAGCTCAGCTAAAGGTTGGGAAAACCCCGCAATTGACAAATCCTTTTATTCGGCTAAAGGTCGGGAAAAACCTGCAATCGACAGATCCTTTAGCTCGGCTAAAGGTCGGGTAAAACCCACAATCGACAAATCCTCTAGCTCGGCTAAAGGTCGGGAAAAACCCACAATCGACAAATCCTTTAGCTCGTTTAAGGGTCGAGTAAAACTCGTAATCGACAGATCCTTTAGCGCAACTAAAGGTTGGGAAAAACCCGTAATCGACAAATCTTTCAGCTCGACTAAAAGTCGGGAAAACCTCGTGAATCGACAAAAACCCCTCAGATCGGACTTGGGTCGGGCACGAACTGGGATCTCAACCCAGGCGTCACCTCGGAAGGTCCTCGGCTAAGGGTTAGGCAGATCGAATTGTTTGGCTGAGGGTTACATAAACCTCCCACATCACCTCGGAAGGTACTCGGCTGAGGGTTAGGCAGATTCGAATGTCTGACTTAGGGTGACATGAACCTCCCACATCACCTCAGAAGGTCCTCGGCTAAGGGTTAGGCAGATCAGAATGTTTGGTGGATGATGAAGGCATGACCACCTCCTTAGAAGCTCCCTCAAGAAGGATCACTAGAAGCATGTCTAGAGGGGAGTCTTCTATTCCATCACCTTTATCTTTGTTTTGCATTACTTTAGTTTGAATTCCCTAAGTTGGTTTCTAGTTGATTTATTTTGGTTGACTTGTTGACTTTGATCCAAAGTTGACCTTTGACCAAGATTAGATTAACTTAAACCAACATGTTAATCCTTGTTTGTCTTATTTTGTAGGTAATTAAGAGAAAGTAGAGCATGGCTAGGTGGCACTTGGTGATTGGAGCACTTGGATGAAGTGGAAGAGAGAGGAAAGCAAAAAGCATAAAGCAAAAGCA
>Ga0214543_1004494_pt1 | contig 26364 bp, 15 predicted proteins | sample CNSS2metaG_FD_160094 | JGI IMG/M metagenome (GOLD analysis project Ga0214543, IMG submission 160094) | Root nodule microbial communities from cowpea collected in UCLA plant growth center, Los Angeles, California, USA - CNSS2 | ecosystem: Host-associated > Plants > Roots > Nodule | place: USA... | reverse complement strand
AAGATCATCACACTCCCACGTCGTTACCATTGATGGGACTATGCTTTTAGTTAAAGCAATAAGTGTTGTCATTTTACACTAACTGCAACATTGTTTTATATTAAGCATAAAACCTTACATTTCTCAACATGTGGAAACACTTAACTAAGATGATGAGGCAAGGTAACAACCACATGACCCAGTTAATGGAAAACAAAAATCAATAACACAATTAAAATATACAAAATTACTTAAACTTATGAGTAATTTGGTATATTTGAAAGAGATTCAACTGAAAATACTCAAACTTATGAGTATTTTGGTAAATTATATGAGTTTCATTATCCAATAAGGTTTTGATGATAATTAAACAATCTTTCTACCAAACAAGTAAGTATTTGGTTAGAAGTGAAGCAACGCCAAATGACTAAGAGAGAACGTTTAACAAATATAATGAGGTTGGGTAATTGATTTGTATGGTTTAAAGATCAAAATATATGATTTATGCTTATACTTGTATATGCTTAATGGTTAATATTCACGTGTCATGTATATTAATATAAGATGGAAGTTTGAAAAATGCAAAGGCTAAGTCTTAGCATAAGACGAGTCTATGAAGTAGACATGTCAAGGTGTTAGACAAGTACATAAATGGTAAACCACCAAGTTTAGCATTAGACAACCCAAGTAATTAGACGACCTAAGTGATACAAAGCATTAAATGATTAAGGCTTTAGACCACCTATATAATAGAACAAATTATAACACACTTTGATGTTTTGCTAAATGATTTAATCTTTGATTGATCATGAGAGTTGATATATTGATTTAAGTATTCAATACAGATAATTAATTTTACGAGCTACAACATTCAAGAAATTTATCTTGTGATGATTACATTCTAGAAGAAGAAATTTTTTGAATCAAACGTTCAAGTCAAATGAAGATTAGGAAATGATTGATGAACGAACTATTTGATTGAATGTGAAATAATATTACTCTAACAATTCAAATGTAGAGATATATTGCACAAAGTTTCTTTAACGGGACATTTGTGAACGTTGAAGCAAGAGCAAAATTCAAATTAAGTTTGAGCTCACTCAATTATAATAGCATCAACAAATTAAGAATGAACTTAAGATTCAAGTTGAAAAAAATAAAATTAAAGAATTGATAAAGTCATTCCATATCAAGAAGATTATGATGAACCATTGCAAATTTGGAATTGAATAGTAAACAAAATAGTATATGGGTTGTATATGGATGGCAATTTTGTCGGCTCTATGGGATCAAAGGAACAAAGTTTTTTTAAGAGTGAATTGTGATGGGGAAAACAACAACACAAACAATATACCAGAGAATGCAGCGGATATAATTTCCCCTAACTTGCAAGAATCTATGAGGAGCAATAATCAAAGAGCAGCAATAATAAATCACCAAAAGCACAAATAAAGGCACCGAGATTTTTAACGTGGAAAACCCCTCAAATCAAGGCTAAAAATCATGAGTCGTCCAGACCAAAGAAATAGCTCCACTATGATCAACAAGAGTACAAAAGAGTCTCAATCAATAGCACAAATTAGTGCCAACACCCAACAAAATAACAAAGCAACAAAGCTTTCAAAATAGAGAAGAACAAGAGAGGAAAACCTATAATATCACTGCTGCAGTGCGAAATTAATATCTCCTAACTCAGACCTCGTATCAACGATCCGACTGATCAGAATGAAGAACAATGAGTTCCGAACCTGCTGTAAAAATTTCAGCCGATCCAACAGTGAACGAATCCGTAGTGCCGAATTTACGATGACAGCTCTGTGAAAAATGTGAACAGAATTTTCCCTCTACCTCTCCCTCTATGTGTTAGGGCTTACAGTGTGTTCTAACTCTATTGTTTTGCCTCTCTCTTTATTTTATAACCCCCTCTCCACTAGGTTAAGTGAGACATAGGCTTCTCAAGTTTTGGGCCTTTTTCTCCACATAGGAAGGGAGCCCAATACCCAACAAATTGGTAGATGTTATAGAGGTCTTTACTCTAGCACAACTTAAAACTTAGGGGTGGATAACTAGTAAATACTCAAAAGCCAATTTTACATATTCTGACTAGTGTCTAAGCATTATCACTTGTTTAAAATCCTTGAAATGACACATTAATGACTGAGTAAGTGGGTAGTTCTTGGATGCACATATGACAGATAAAACCCTTTGGGATAAAATAAAGGTATAAGACAATGAGAGCCATTAGTATTTATATGATGAATTAATTTATCTTTGTTCTATGCAGATATGCACAATATATGTGTATGTGTGTATACATAGTTGTTTTTTGCATATAACTCACTTAGTTAGATATGGAGAAGGCTAGCCATAAGATATATGATGCAATGAAGGAAACTTTTTTGTAATATCTTTAGAGATGTCTTGAAGGGGCAAAGTCTAAACATATAATCAGGTGGTAAGCACGAGAACACATTAGCTAGAAAGGAAGATCAACCTTTGAAATAGAAAAAAAGTGTTGTTTTTAATCAAAATGCTTTGCTAGCACAAGAATAACATGAGTAGATTTTGATTGTTGTAATGTAAAACTCTTTGTGATATTGAAGGAATTTTATGTATAGGATAACTATGTAAATTTTTATATATGGCTTAGGACACCCTAAGCTGTCCTATTATTTATATATTTTTTGTTGATAAAAAAAATCAACAATTATCAAATGCAACAACTATATAAAGGATGTAAAGTCAAACCAGAAGATTAATGAAGCTATTACAAAGAAAAATCAAAGTGTTGAGAAATTGTCACATCATTGGTAATTGGTGAATTGGGTTGAGATCTTACTTATTGTAAATCCTTCACTGAGTGATGTTCTAACCTATGAGCTGAATTGTACACTCATATTGTGATAATGTTTTCTAATTATTCATTATAATTGAGAGTTTCTTTTTTATCCCAGGGAGAAATTGTGAATGATACCTAAAGATGTTAATACTTGATGTAGCTTGGAAAGGTTTATACTCATGTACTAAAGAGGTTAAAACTCATGTAACCTGGAGAGAGTGATACTCGTTACTAGTCAAAAGTATTGATTAGTGGAATTTTTAAGCAAATTTCTTAAGAGATTGGGCGTAGATTCAGGTGGAGGTGAATCAATATAAATCTTTTTGTGTACATTTTCTTCATCCTCACTATTTGCTTTTTAATAGTCTACTTGTTTGTTTGCTTAGTTGTTTGTGCATGTAGAATTTAAATTTGTTTACAAGCTCTATTCATCCCCATTTAGAGTCACATTACACCAACAAGTGGTCGTAGAGCTAGTCTCTAGAGGAAATCCTTAACAGGAAAGAGATTCAATCCTGTTAGAAATTAAATCATGATAGAGTATCTATAATTAATATATACAATTCCTACCGTTACGCTATTATTCCTAAAATAATACAAAAACGTGTAAAATTGTTCCTGTAATTCAACTATTTTAACAATTAAAATATTTTCTCATGATTTAATTTCTAACAAATCCATCAAACAAATTCAATGGAAGCCGATGACCAACAAACAAACTACCCTCGAGAATTCAAAGATGAAAAATATAATTTTGGAGATTGAAAATGTTGTCACATTTGAAAGCAAATAATTTAGATTTGATAGATATCATTGAGAAAGGAATGAATTCCCTCTTTGTTGGATGACAAAGGACAAATACTTTCATAAAGTAAGTTAATGAACAAAATTATGTAAGAACTTTCTAAAGTGGATACAAGACAAGAAATATTATTGTTTAGTAAAAATAATCAATGTTCCAAAGTTTGATTTGTTCAAATTGGTGATGTTATGCTCGAGACTCGAAATCAAATACATGTCATGCTAATTGATATGAGAGATTTAGTTTAAAAATATAAATTTTTTAAATGTCCAATAAAATAGTACATTCTTTTTTATCAAGAGCTTAATTAAAAAAAGTACTATTATTCATGAGCAACTCAACTTAATTATATATTTTTTATTTTTCATAAATATAAATAAATAATAACAATACAAGATACTGACCATATCAATTGAGTTGATAATTTGAAACGGTCAATGACTTCTAGTTTAATTAAACTTAAACATTTGTTAATGAACTTTATTCTCAAGGAGGTTACACTATTTATCGAGATCATTCTTATTCACAAGAGAGTTAAAAAATTATGTTTTCATATAAATAAAAGAAACTATTTTTAATTCTATTACACCTTACATTCTGCTTTTAATTTTTAAGTATTTTAAAATTTAAAACTATTTCAAAGAATATAAAAAGTTAATCAAACATCTATTTTCGTGCATAGAAATATCATTCTGACTTAGTATTACAATATCAAAAAACAAATATTCCATAAATATTAAATGTTGTAATATATTTTCGTTACTTTAACAACTCCATGGCACATCATTATACTTAAAAGTTTCTTCTAGAATAAATATTGTTATATTAGCTTTAAATTGAAAAATTCACTTAGGCACGTGTATACATAACACACCTTAATATAAATCGTTATCTATATAATATATTTCGTTAATGATTTAAATGATATTATAAAGAATGACCTAATAAAATACGAATTACGAAAATAAGAACCATTTTAAATATTTTAATAAAAATGGAGACCATTTTAAACATTCTGTTAGAACGAGGACCATATGCAACAAATACTACGAAAATGAGGACAAAAAGGTATTTAAGCCTAATTAAAGCCTAATTATTTTATATTTTGTTAGTTTAATTTAATTTGTTAATAATTAATACTAATTAAACCTATATTTTAAAATTTACTGTATATTAATATTTTTTTGTTGCTCGTATAAAAATTACTAGAGTTTACCTGTTCTTTCATGGAAAACCTTTTACTTACTCACCCGTCAGTTTGCAAAAACCCTTCACTCACAAAACGCAACAAGCATACTCGCTAAGCTTCTCTGCAATGGCCGATTCCGGCGTCACTTCTAACAGGAGGGATCCTATAAAGTCCTCAGGTGTGTTTCTATTCATCCCTAGGTTTTCACTTCTCAGCAGTTCAAAATTGAGAAAATAAAAAAAAAATCAGAGAGAAATGCTAAGGTTTCTAAAACTCCATTTTTGAACTCTGACAATAAACCTAATCGAGAGATTCAATCGTGTTTTTTTTTTTTTTTTCAGTTGGGAATGCCGCCGCTAGTAGGAGACGAGAGCATGCAGTAGCAGTTGGGAAAGAAAGGAGGGAATCGCTGATGCGAGCGAAAAGACTCTGCAGGGTGGGCATTGGTGGTGGCGACTTCGAAGTTGCCATTGGCAGTGACATGTTAATTGATGAAGAGCAATCTAATTTGGAGTCTCAGACTTCGGTGGCCGTGGAAAATTTGAAATCTGCCCTTGCTTTTCAGTAAGCTCTTCCGAACTTGTTGGTCTTCAATGTTCATCTTGCTTGAAGTGTTGGTTGTTTTTGAATTCGGCTTTTGTTTGGACTTTAGAGAAAACTTCTCCGTAAGCTTTCGGAGAAGAAAAGATCAAATTAATTTCAGTTGTAAGCTAATTATGTTTAGCTTATGGATGAGCTAATTTGGAGTTAATTTCTCCCGAAGTCTCCCCGAAGTTGTTTTAGCTTAGGCATAAGCTAATTTTAGCTTGTGGTGGAGTTAATTTCATTTTTTTGTTTCTTATTTTCTTCTTCTGCTTTGTTTGTGGAGAGGTTAATCCAAACAGAGGTGGTTATGGTAAGACAATGAAAGAGGTTTAGTAAATTATTTGTAGTTTGTGGTGAACTCAGAGGACTATTATGAGTAAATGGGGGCAAAGTACTTGCGACTTTGTGAAAATTGTTTTATTTGAAATTGTGTAGTTGAAACATATAATTAGCCAATAGTTTTGTTGGTCTGAGGATGTAAAACCCACCTAATGTTACGAGTGTTCTGATTGAGGTGGGAGGATGCACGAATGAAGGAAACTTATACACTAAATGATTGGTGTTTTGTTGTTTTATTTCTTTTACTGGTCTTTTATTAAATCTTTCAGTATTGTCTTGGCTATGTTTTTATACAATCTGAGTAAGACTTAAATTATGTTAATGTACTTCTTATATTCATTAACTTTGGCTTAAGCATTGCCTTATACGTGTTCAATCAATAGGGGGAAGGGTGCGGTGAAGAAAAGAGTTGGGACCCTTCAAGAATTAAGGCGTTTGCTGTCGAGATCTGAATTTCCTCCTGTTGAGTCTGCCCTTAAAGCTGGAGCTGTACCCATTCTTGTGCAGTGTCTTTCGTTTGGTTCTCCAGATGAACAGGTCTGAAGTTTTTTCTTCCTTTAAGTGGTGTTCAATGTCACAAAAGCCTTACCTATGCTTGCTATGCATATTGAATGGGATCAGTAGTGGGAAATTTTTTTCTTAGAGCTTATATATTGAGGTCAATGGCTTCTGCAGTTGCTTGAGGCAGCTTGGTGTCTCACAAATATTGCTGCAGGGAATCCAGAAGAAACAAAAGCATTGTTGCCTTCCTTGCCCTTACTTATTGCTCATATTGGGGGTGAGTGATCACTTTGAGATTCCTTTTGCCTTTACAGAAGTTAATTATTATTTCTATTTATATTTTGTATATAATAAAGATTTAGGAATTCTTATAGCTTGAATTTTTAAAGAATTGTAAGATATTGTTGTATCTAAAAGGGATGGAAACATAATTATTTTTTTAAATGTCCTCTTTTATACTCTATTCAGCATTATTATAACAAAGTTGTTATTGAAGGTTGAGACTATTTTAATAATTTTAGTATTTACAGTGACCCTTTAAATTCATGAATGATCCTGTCTGCAGAAAAGAGTTACCCACCTGTTGCTGAACAGTGTGCTTGGGCTCTGGGAAATGTGGCTGGTGAAGGTGAAGACTTGAGGAATGTTCTGCTAGTTCAAGGGGCTTTACTACCTCTTGCAAGAATGATGCTACCAGACAGAGGTTCTACTGTTAGAACAGCTGCCTGGGCTTTGTCTAACCTAATAAAGGTTTCAGATACAACAATTAAATAAGTTGCTTATTGCATATTGTTTGTTTTGGTGATCGACCTTTTTGTTACAACACTTTAATAATGGCTGTTCTAGTACATTCATGGTCCATTTGCTTGTATGGTGGGGTCATTTTTTTCTGAGATGTGTTATGTTGTGATTAAAATTGTGATTGCTTTTGCATTGTGATTTGTGTAAGATGTAACATTCCATATGTATTTTTTGTTTGTGAACATGTGTTTGCCATGACGTGATTTCCTTTCTGGAAACTGAACATGACTTTATTATGTTTGCATGTAGGGCCCAGATCCTAAAGCTGCTACAGAACTCGTTCGTATTGATGGAGTATTGGAGGCAATCATTCGACACTTGAGGAAAGCGTGAGTATTACTTTGGGACTACTTGTTGTATTATCTTGGTCATTTCTTAGTCTGTAGCAGTGTTACCTTTGGCCTGATTTCTGGCAACAATGTGAATTCAATTAATATCAGTGAAAACCTTCCAAATTATTGTGCCATTTCTTTCCCATTTGAACTATTTCTTATTGATGTTAGCAAAATTATCTCTGTAATTTCCAGACTTATTTGAATGAATTCCTTGAAACTGAAATTTGTATGCCTATAACTTGTATGCTTATGAAGTTCACTTTTCTATAGGTTTATTATGAGCTTAAAGACAGAAGTGATGATAGTTCAAATCCTTGTTTTAGTATTATGACCTTGTGAGAAACTTATTTCCTTAAGTGTTGCAGAATAACAAGTTTTTCTACTCATTGAATATATACCCTGCAAAGCTGTCCTGATTATTGTCTTAATAATAGTTTTTTCACCTCAGGGATGATGAGTTGGCCACTGAAGTAGCATGGGTGGTGGTTTATCTGTCTGCCCTTTCAAATATAGCTACCAACATGCTGGTGAAGAGTGATGTACTTGAATTACTTGTAAATAAATTATCAACATCAAACAATTTGCCATTAATGATTCCGGTAATGATTTCTACTGCATTATGTTTTTTTTTTTGTTCAGTTGTTGCAAAAGTGTCTCTTGGCATCTGTGACATTTTGTTGTGGTTAGCATATATCAATACACTCAAGTCACAATGCTTATGTTATTCTCATTGGTCTGTTGTTTCTAATAATAAAGGGAAATTCCTCTAGATTTTGCGTAGTTTAGGTAATCTCATTGCTGGCGATTCCCATGCAATTAATGCGGTTCTCATTCCTGGACGTGAAATTGCAGGCTAGTAAATTTTTCATTTTTTTTTTTCGGCTAAGATGAATGCATTCATTTTGGTTAAACAGGATGGATGAAATTCTCACATCTGTATTTTATTGGAATTTTCAGCTAATGCCATAGAAGTTCTTGTAAAATGTCTGAATTGTCAAAACAGGGTCTTAAAGAAGGTACAAAATTTAATTTTTACTTTTTGAATCTATCTTTGGATCAATCAACAGAAGCTTCATAATATATGCAGGAAGCAGCCTGGGTGCTGTCTAATATAGCTGCTGGTTCTGTTGAGCACAAACAGTTGATATATTCTAGTGAAGCAGTGCCTTTGCTATTGGAACTTCTTTCTGCCGCTCCATTTGATATAAGAAAAGAAGTGGCTTATGTATTAGGAAACCTTTGTGTTGCCCCGACTAAAGGTGATGGCAAGCCAAGTTTGGTCCTGGAGCACATGGTTTCACTTGTTGAAAAAGGATGCTTGCCAGGTTTTATTGATTTGATTAGGTCTGCTGATATTGAAGCTGCAAGGCTTGGACTTCAGTTGACAGAGCTCGTAAGAGATTTCAATGGTTGTCTAAATAATTACTTTCTATATATTTTGACTAGAACACGTCTATTCACATGGTTTAGTGACTAAATCAGGCCTATTCGTTTGTCCAATCATGACAAAATTACTCCTCACAACCAAGAGCATACCAAGTTCTAAGATTTAAACCCCTGGTTGATTATGATTTCTTGTGTTGGTAGGTCCTGAGGGGGATGCCAAATGGCGAGGGCCCAAAGCTTGTAGAGCAAGAAGATGGGATTGAAGCCATGGAAAGATTTCAGTTTCATGAAAATGAAGATCTGAGAACCATGGCAAATACTCTAGTTGACAAATATTTTGGAGAAGACTATGGGCTTGATGTCTAAGTAGGGATCAAACTAGCGAGATTCACTGTCATTTCTACCCATACAATGCTTGCCTTGCCTCGTGCCACATGTCAAATATGGAGCAATACAAGTCAATGACATTGCTGATCAACGATTCTTTATGAAAGCCAAAGGAATCTGTTTTGGTATTGTTGTGTTTGATAAAATTATACAGGGCTTGAGATTGTACACTTTCGGTAGCCCTTGTATTAGTACATACAAGATAGCTGAAATGTAAAATTTTTGTTTGTATTTCTGTTCCAGTTCTTTTTGTTAGAATGTAGTGCCTATATGCAAAAGATACCAGTTACCAGTAAGTTCAGTACACTCCCAGAATTTGATTCCTAACTTTTTATATGGTTTAATTGAACCTTTCTTGCATTAACCTTGACTGCATAATTCAGTCTAACCATTCGAGCGTGACACAATAATTGCGCACGGATTTAAGTTATCCCCTGTCGGCTGAAGTAAACAATTTTCAAATTTTCAAATTGTAAAACACCAAAAGGGTAAAAAAATATGTTCCATTTATTTTTGTAATGTAAAAAAAATTTTTTTTTGAAAAGTCAATTCCGAAATGAATAGTGTTATGAAATAAAACTTGTTAAGAGAAGGTTATGTTAGCCTGTTAGAAAACTGTCAAGAGCAGTTAGAAGGATTGGCTGTGAGTAGAAAGTCAGCTACTAATTTTAGAGAATTCTGATCCTTTTGAGAGTATTCAATGTAGCCTTCGAAACATTACTATGATAAGGTTCTTTCATTTTGTGTTATTCGGGGTCTTGTTTAAATCTCCTAGAATTAGAAATTTTTCTTAACAATTTGTATCAGCTAGGGCAAACTTTTTTGGTATGGCAGATGCTATGCGTAATGCTCAGGCAATAAAAGGTGTTGAAGAACAACTGTACATGCGCGTGGATTCTGGTTTCATGGAGTGAACGGATCTGCAGCAGACATTGACAACATCTTTGAAACAAAATCAAGCAAAAACTGTTGAAACAAAAACTTGAGGAACAAACCTATAATCCGCATGCAGCTTCTAACTCGTGGGGGAGTGTTGCATTTCTCCCTGTGCTTGGGGGACAAGGTTAGTTAGGATAGATTTTTCTCATTTTAATGGAGAAAGTGTCAATCATAGGATATACCAATGCAATAATTACTTGATTGATAATACTCCTAAGAATTCAAGGTGAAGCTTGCCGTTGTTCATTTGGAGGGCCCTGCATTATAATGACAATGTTGTGCCTTCAACACTAGGCCAAATGACGAGGTCCAATTTTTACCCCAAGCCAACGAGAATGAGAAAGGGCAGCTGATTCTAGGCCTAAGAGAGTGATTAAAAGACCCAATGATTGGAGACTCTATGTCAATGGAAGTCATGTTCAAATATTTATTAGAAATAGTCTTTTGTCCTTTTGCTAAGGGGTATAATGCTTTTGGATGCTTGTCTTTTTGTTCAGGGTTTGTTATAAAAACGATTATGATGAATGAATGAAGGATATATCAGAATATCCATTTCAATTTTTCTCCCTTGCTATTTCTTTAGGATGTTAGTTCTGCATTTAACAGTTTTTTTTATCTTTCTTCTTTAACATTTGGTGTTGTCATTAAGAGATTCCATTCATGGTCGAAGGATTCCGTTTCAGAAGAAACAATCTATTAGATCATTTCAATAAGGTATTACATCTTTTGGAGGAGGTTTTTGTGGCCCTTACAACATTGGAAAATCGTTCCCCATCTCCGTCGCTAAGCCCTAGTCCGAGAGATTCCATGGTCGCGGTTCAACATTATTGACTCAAGCTCAATGTTCCTCGTGTCAAAGTTGTTGACCCCATGATTGGCTATTCAAAATCACACAATTCTTTGAGTATGAACTAACTTCGATAGAGGAACCATCACCGCTGTCTCTTCCTACCTTGATGGCCAAACATTAGCATGGTATCAATGGATGCACAAGAACAACCAATTGATCTCATGGACTAGTTTGTTGTTACCTTGGAAGTTCGTTTTGCTCCCAGTGTGTACAACGATAAAAAAGGTAGGTTGTTCAAGCTCTATCAGACCTCCGATGTTAGTACTTATTTCCATGAGATTGAATCCTTGGCTAACCGTGTGGAGGGCTTGCCACCGACATTTCTTCTGAGTTGTTTTGTTTTTCTCCTTTGGCCGAAAATTCTTTGGGAAGTGGTTGCCCTTCAACCTTTGAATTTAACATAGGTAATTGGACGAGCTCATTTGCACGAAGAAAAATGATTGAAACAGTTCGAGTGCATAATCCACAACCCATATCTCAGTGGTTGCCTACCACGGTGCTCTAACCACCGTTAACTCAGCAGCCTCCTTCAATCCAAAATCCTACTCCTTCTACAATTGTGTCACACTCATTCCCACCCTTATTGTCGACACCATCACCACGTACTCATTTTAAGCAATTAACAGAAGTAGAGATGGCTGAGAAAAGAGAAAAAAAGGGCCTTTGTTTTAATTGTGATCAACAATACTCAAAGAATCATCGTTGTCTAGCTTGTTTTTCCCTTCTTGTTGTTGAAGATGATGAACTTGGTGAGGATGTTTCTATTGGACTCCTCCCTTCCAACTTGGTCCCATCTGACCTTAATCCTAGTGTTGGGGATCCACGCGGGTTGGATTTTACCCACAAGGCCTAACTCAGCCTTAATGCCTTATCAGGCTTAGGGGTGACAAACACAATTCAAGTTTTGGGCCACATCAATAAGAGGTACGTGAGTGTCTTAGTAGATGAAGACAGTACACATAACTTCATTCAAGCAAAGTGTCCAACATTGTATTTGAAGGTCTTAGTTGTAAGCGAGGAAGAGTTGACTTGTTCGAAGATTTGTAAAGAGGTCAAAATTATCATTCAAGGACATCATTTTTGGGTACTATGGACCATGATAAGGTTTCTTTATCATTGATGTAACTACAACAACTAGTCCAAATGGGATGAGTAACCTAATTATATTATTTACAAGTAAAGCCATTAGAGATGGCATAGACTCACATTCAATTTTTGCACCTTTTCACTGAAACCACCTCACTCCCTCCTCGACGCCCATTTGACCATTCTATTTTGCTTCTCTCTACAATGGCACCAGTGAATGTAAAATCCTATCACTACCCTCATGTCTAGAAATTGGATATTGAACAGCAAGTGGAGAAACTCCTTGCTAATAGGTGGATTCGACCCAATACGAGTCATTTTGCCTCTCTAGTATTAGTATTATTTTTGAAGAAGAAAGATGGGGGATGACAGATGTGCGTAAATTATCGCGCTTTAAACCTAATTCTAGTGGAGATAGGGGAGCCATATTCTCAGCGACAATGATATGATGAAAGTAGCAATGGGGATTGTCTTCATATCGATCTAGATTTTGTTACTAAAAAGCAACAAAAAGATCAAATCCAAGAAGTGGCTACTAAACAAAGAGTAGCTATGAAGTATAACTCAAAATTAAGGCCAAGAACCTTCCAAAAGGGTGATTTGGTATAACACATTGCTAATAGTGCTAGAAAAAGTGAAGGCAAGTTCTCAACTAATTGGGAAGGACTATTCCAAGTAGTGGAAGATGCTGACAAAGGCACTTACTGGTTGGAGTACTTTTCGGGCTTTAGTTAATCTTGTAACACATAATGTACTATTTCCTTCCTCAATAAAATAAAGGGGTTTCCTATATATGCTTGTGTTGTTTATGCTTTATCTTAAAAGGGGTTTCCTATATATGCTTGTGTTGTTTATGCTTTATCTTAAAATTGCTAGTCTTTAAGCACAAATCTCGTAGTTCCCTACTTGCTACCTTGTTGGTCTTGGTTGAACATTCTTCGTAGTTTCCTACCAATTACTTTGTCAATCTTGGTTGAATATCATTGTAATTCCTTGTTGGCTACCTTGTCGGTCCTGGTTGAACTTGTAGCTCCCTACTGGTTACGTTGGCGATCCTAGTTGATCTTTTTTCGTAGTTTCCTGTTGTCTACCTTGTTAATCCTTGTTGAACATCTCTTGTAGTTCCCTACTGGCTACCTTGTCGGTCCTAGTTGAACATTTTCTCATAGTTCCCTCCTGAGAACCATCTCGATCCTGGTTGAACATTGACAATAATTTCTAAGTTCGACTATGATTACTTTAACCTTTATTAACGATAACACTTAAAGGATTTGAGTGTTATTAACAACCTTATGTATATATCGGCCTCAACATTCACAATATGGCAAGAAATTCTAAGATATAAGGAATGAGAAGGTTCTGGGGTGGTCTTTTAAGCGACATCTTTGACATTTTCATAACAATGTTGTTGGCATTGGCATGCGGAACTGCTATCTCATTGACATCCATGAGAACACCATTGGAGACATCCTTGTTTATGTCAAAGCGCTCGTCTTTGATTGGTATTTGGAAGATGAGCTTGTTGGCACAAGCAATCTTGAAGCAAAGATTTGATAAAGCCAAGTGCATGAATATCACATATGTTTGATGAAAATTGATGAAGATCCATTTGAGAATTATGTTTCTAGTGTATTAAATATGGAAATAATATGTAATGATTAGATGTTATATCATGTTGGTAGGCTATATGACATAGGTTAGATGTCTTGTTAGTCTTAGTTTGTCATTTTTAATCTGTTAAAATGAGTTTTAACAGGTTAAAATGTTTATTGTATATAGTTTCTGGTATGAATGTATTCAATTAGTTGAATTGTTTTTTAATCGATTGATTTCACTTAAATCAAGTGAAATCAAGATATTGTACGGAAAATTCAATCGACTGATTTCACTTAAACCAGGCTATATAAGTTGTATTTTCTATAGCAGAGACACAATTATGAATTTTTGAGCACGAAAACTTGTCATTCATCATTGGAAAACTTTCTCTCTACATTACACAACTGCAAAGTAAAATTTGAAGATCTTGGTTGATCTTGGAGGAATTTTGGCTTGGGATTAGCTTGAAGAACTTGTGTATGGTTGCCTAGGAAAAACCACCATCAAGTTTTATAGTTCTTGTGCCTCAGGTTGTTTACTTGATGTGATTTAACGTCTATAAATGTGATTCTTGCAGCATGTTAGTCTAGATTTTTGTGAGTCAAAAATCTTGAGTGTTTTTTCTGTTCAAAAGTGTAATTTTGGTGTGTAATTTGTAAAACTTTTGAATAAAGTGGAAACCAGGCTCAAGTTATCCTGGTAAATTGGATGTAGCTCTGTGATTGAGTGAACTAGTATAAAAAAAAATGTGCCATTTTCTTCTCTTCATCTCATTCACTTTAAATCACTTTAAAAACTCAAGAAAGCCAAGTAATTCATTCTTTGTTGTGCTTTATTGCGTTTTTGTGTAATATGATGTTGCATACTTGTTGGAAATATTGATTGGAAAAAATCTTGTATGTAAAGTGTGTTGGTTGAGTTAAATTTACGAATTTTGCATTTTGCATAAATTCTCAGGATTTGAAATTTTAATTAATTGTTTCATAGGCTCAAGAACAAATTAGTCTACTATTTTATTTTTTGACCGATTGAAAGTGTACTGTTCTGTAGCTTTTGCATTCGAATTTCACAGTCTATTTGATTCAATCAAAAGGGGTTTTATGCTTTTGAAAAAGTTTTAAACAACCAATTCAACCCCCCTTCTTAGCTTAAATCACCATTTCAAACTAAAAGAGCTTAGCTTGCCTTAGTGCCTTAAAAAAACCCATTGCTATGCTCGATAAGGACGAGCTTCTGATACTTGAAGGACTCAAACTCTGCATTTTCCTGTGCATTCTTCTCGGCAACTAAAGCACTTGTCAACTTCGTCTCCTTATACTTTTCTTTTCTAAATCTAGACAACAGGTCCTCCAAGATTTCAACTTCTTTCTTTTTATATCCTTCTCCCATTTAAGTTTCTCTCATTCCATCTTCCAAGCACCCTTATCCAAGGCATACTACTTTGTCAATATTGCTAGCTCGTTGGCTATCTTAAGCTTCCTCTCATTCTTAATTTACTTTTTGAAAAGTTAAGTGATTTTGTCACCGAACACAAGTGTCCGACTTTGTAGTTCATGAAAATATTGCATCAAAGTTTGAGGGTTGCTCTCATCAATCACCTTGCTTTGCTCTTTGGTTTTATGTTCAGTTGTGAGCCAACTAGTCTTCCCATCCCTCCAATAACTAAGCCAGAGTTACTCTCATGCAGATCTAGTTCAGTTTGCAGTCTCTTCCTTTATTTACAATTTCCTAGGATCTTTGAAGGTTGTATTTTCTAGGGAAGAGCTTGAGGAGGATGAGTACTGACTATAAGAGCATTCATCGTAGTTGACTTCCCCTTACACTATACTTTCAGCCAACATTTTGTTTTGAGGTTACGAAACACATCCTCTTTTCCAAAATTTGCTTCACATTGGGTCATTATTCTTGCAAAGACTGATAAGTTTTCAAATTTAACTGAGGTGACCAAGCAAAAGATAGAAGCTCATTATTCTTGCTCAAAATTAACTTATGTTAGCAAAAGATAGAAGCTTACCAAGCAGGTTAGTCCTCAACTGAGGTGACAAGTACTCCTTAACAATTTTTCTTAGCGGGAAGCTTACGAAGGAGCTTGTCCAAGATACTTAAGGTTCTTTTATCCTCATCGATCATGATATCCCTCGATCAGTCTTTGTATTTTACAGAATTGTCGGTCCAATAAAAGAGGAATTTTGGATTGTTGTTTTCATCATAAAAGTAAGAATGGCCGAATGGATTCACTATGACCCTAAAGATAGCCACCTAACAAGTGACTTAAGCCGAGTACTATAGAAATGGAGAAAACATTAGGGACTCACTGCCGTTCAAATCAATTAGAAGGCCTAGAGACATTCCTAGTTGTTTCGATGCAATTAGGTATGTGTAACGTTCAAAAGACAAAGTACACGCATGGTAAGCTCGTCAAAGGGAAGGCGAATATGAAGTTGGGTAAAGAAATCTCGTTACATGTAAAAAAATTCTTGTTCATAACCCTCTCGACCATGACATACATTATCTATGGCATATACTATGTAGAAAGATACTTTATTCTCTACCTCAGCCTTGTCATACATATATACATACTATTTTCCCATAACATGAGGCTTGACGACCATCTAAACTTAGAGAAATACTGCTTGACTTTGGGATCTACTGATTCATAACCCTACTCCTCGGCAAGTTCGATTCCACAATCTTAGCCTTAGGTTTTATAATGACCTCTCGGGCTCTAGAGGACGAGGCACTCAATAACGAAATAGACCTAGAGTTGTTACTACTCGGCCTTTCACTAGCAGAAGACTAGAAGACTTACCTACTAACACTCGGTACAAGAAACTGAGAGCTCTTTGAAAATATGTCTATAGTAGAAGGAGAATGCTAGAGTAGGGTGTTGAAAATAGACAAATGTGTCTCTTATTTATAGAATAATCTTGGTGGCTCTTCATCTCCCACCTCTTCAATCTCAATCATATGATCTCCTAAGATCTAATGGCCAACTATCGCAATTGTTGGACTTCCCAATGTCACATCGAACCTTACAAGTCTGACACCTATCAATCAAACCTCTTTGTTACTATGCTCCCCGAGGTTAGGGGGGTACTATACCTATAAGGTCAAACGACAAAAGAAATACAAATTTTCTTTGCACATACCAGCCAGACTAAGACCAACATCATGGCGATAGTATAAAGACTCAAACATATATCACGTCAAGTGTGGGGGGCTACTGTATTGTATAAGTTTGAGAACATATCGACCACCTAGGCTAAGGTGTATTCGACCTAGGTATATCTGACCAAAACGACATCATATCAGCCACGTCTTTAACATTGGCAAAATGAGATTAAGTTAAGGCAAAGGCTAAAACATATTAGCATAGTATTAGGAAAAGTTAATCAAGGTAATTACCCACGCGAATCAGACCCATCCAGGTAAACGCCCATAAACATGATATTGATAACATAGTAAATGAGGTAAATTAATTACGTTCCATTATTATCGTATTTAATATTGTTTGACACACTTGGCTAATTTGAGCCTCAGAGTATATTTTGCAGGTACACCCTCTTTCATCTTCGGATGGATGAGTACCTAGGACATCCTGACTAGAAGGTGTGAAGTTGTAGCTTAGAGTACACAAAAAGAATTGGAGAAATTCCTTACAAGGTATATTTGGTCTTGTAAGAACTATTACAATATTGACAAGTGTACCAAATTGTACAAGTAGTAAAATGGATAAGTCCAAATATCGTTTTCCCAAGAGACTTACGTTGTTTAGAAAAACTATGATTATTTACTAACTAAGGCTAAAAACTGTAAAATAGTAAAAAGTATTGATTTTTTTATAAAATAATTCTAAAATATAGAAAGCAATTAAAATTATGTAAATTCTTATGCGATAAAGACTGCACTCGGGTTAGATTTCATGCACAAAATCAATATGAAAACACTAAACAATATACCTCCAACTCTAGCATTCACACCACCACTATTTAACAAGTCCTAATGTCTCAGAGACAAGTCTAAACTTAATAATAAAAATCCTAATATCTTAGATCTTTTTTTATTAATAGTCTGCATTAATCACCGAGTTCAGATGTTAAGAATGACCAATGAGGAACTCCATGTATAAATGCTCATTCAATTAATTGTTCTATTCTAGTCTAGGTTCTAATGTTGTGTCCAATAATCAGATATCCACAAATATGCAATAAATCAATTCAAGAAGTCGAGAACGATAATAAAACACTAATAGTTTGCATTAATCACTGAGTTTGAATGTTAATAATGACTGTAACATCCCTAAGGAATATTACTGATATTAAACAAATAAAAATTCAAAAATAAATACTGCATTTAAAATATACACTATTTCCCAAAACACGGGAAATATAAATCATTAAAAATTAATATCCATAAATCCAGGAGTCCAAAATTCATGAAACTGAATAAAAGTCAATGGCTCCCGCCAGGGTTACATAATATTCTCAAAGCGAAAGTAATAAACATATATATATATATATATATATATATATATATATATATATATATATATATATATATATACACAAAAATATCTCCTGCTAGCCCTCGCTCCGAGTCTACGCATCTGCTGGCTCACCTGTCACATCATCTGCTCTCGGATAACAAATTATTTGATCATCGCCATACACACATAGATAGGGTGAGCTATGCACAATAAAAATATACCATGACCTCATAGTCCTTTTGGGACTTCCCTCTGCTAAAAACATCCAAATCACTATATAATAATTCCCTATTGGACTTAGTAGCTGACGGTAACCCCTATTGGACTTAGTCCGCTCCCCTAACCTGAAAGTTTGATTGAAATTGGGAAGAAAATTGGATTTCCTTGGTTTGCCAATGACGTAGTAGTTAGCAAAAATAAAGCTTATTCTTTGCCCATCAAGGTTTGAACCCATGACCTCCCACACATAAGGCCAAAGCACAACCACTATGCCAAATCACATTTGGTGATACCTTCTAATCAAAAACAGTTTACATTACAAATTCCATACTCCTACATATTATTATAAATAAATCATAAAACAATAACACATAATTGGCATACATAAGACTCAAACCCAAGTCCTCTCACACAATTAAAGTACTCTCAACCACCTAAGCTAGTACTTTTCCACATCACATTAAACAACAATTAATGCCATAAAGGTGCCTTCTACCCGCATTTATTAATTAATTAATTATTTAATTAATTAAATTTTCCCGAGTCTTATAATGACCAATGATGAACTCTATGTTTAGATGCCCGATCAATTAGTTGTTTTATTCTAGTCTAGGTTCTAATATATTGTCTAATGATTAAATACCACAAATATGCAATCAATCAATTCATGCACTTAAGAATGATAATAGAACACAAAACGTAAGGGAAAATAAATATATTGAATAAAAGAAATCACAAAGAGTAAAGATACATTATATCCAACCCCTAGAAATAAGGAAGTTAGTTACTTCTATACATTATGAGCATTAGAAAAATAATAATGATCTGAGTTCGAATGTTAAGAATGACCAATGATGAACTTTATGTTTAGATGCCCAATCAATTAGTTGTTTTATTCTAGTCTAGGTTCTAATATATTGTCTAATGATTAAATACCACAAATATGCAATCAATCAATTCATGCACTTAAGAACGATAATAGAACACAAAAAGTAATGGAAAATAAATATATTGAATAAAAGAAATCACAAAGAGTAAAGATACATTATATCCAACCCCTAGAAATAAGAAAGTTAGTTACTTCTATACATTATGAGCACTAGAAAAATAATAATGATGAATGCCTCCATAATGAGTCTCCACCAAAGAATTAAGTTCTCTCTCTTCCCCGATAGAATAGGTTTATTCCCCAAAAGGGGTTGTCTTTTTTAACTTTATAGAACCTTCTATTTAAAGAATTTTTAAATTGGACTAAGTATAAAATTTGTTCTTGAATTTGTAACTGAAATAACTAGCTTTATTGATAATTGGTTATGTTGATAACTTCTTAAATCTACGAGATTTCCACTTTGCAAAATATAGACCAATTACTTATTTTATTAAATAAAATTTTAGTTATTTAATAAAAAATAAAATATTTATCTTTTGTGAAATTATCTAATCAAATCTTAATTATCTAATAAAAGATAAAATATTTATCTTTTCTAAAATTATTTAATAAACTCATAATTATTAAAAAAATAATAATAAAATATCAATAAAACATAAATATAATAAAAACATAATAATGTCGATGATCAATAACCTTAATCTATCTTATTAAGAAAGAACTTATATAATTCTTATTAAAAACTGTTATTTTATTTCAAATTCTAAATCATTACATGTTAACTAAGTTCTTAGAAACATGCTTTGAAATTAAAAATGAAAGCATATGATCCCACAGCCGCCACACAATTATAATTGGTGCTTCCTCACATGGTTTGATCACAACCAGATGTTTCGCAATTGCTAGCTATCAGTTTGTGTGAATATAACTAATACCACTAATAACAATGAGGAATGACATGGTATTCCAATTTCAGAGGCCACCATCTTCCCAAACTCTCTTACTCTTCATCTTCTAGTCTCTTAATAGTTCTATTTTCAAACATTGCAAGTTTTATTAGTTATTTTTTTTTCTATTTATGCCCCTATTTTATCCTATTATAACATAGATTACAAAGTAAAATAACATATAACATTACTTTAGATTAAATATTAAAATTATTTGTCCCCTGTACTTATTATAATTTTTCAACATTTGGTTCTTTCGTAAGGTAGAGGGCTTAGTTGGCAAATGTTCAAATCCGACTCCTATTTTTTTGTTAAATTATTCTGATGTTTCAACTCTATGTTATTTATTATATTCTTTCAGCTTAACTGATAAAAATGGGGAAGCCAATTTTTTCTTTTTATACATTATTCAAAGTGAATTAAATAATTGAATATTTTAGCTTTATCCACTCAACAATAAATTAAATTATTAAATGATGCTTTTAGGGTTAGGCATCGACAACCAGCCCCTTCCCCAAAAGTCCAAGTTATACATCCTAATATTTTGTTCATCCCTATCTTTGCCAACTAAACTAATAATTGTATATGTACAAATACAAAATTGCTTTAAAATCTCTTTTCTGATATACCTAAACATTTATTTTTCAATTTTAATGACGAACGCATACACGCATATACAACTTTCAGTAATTTTTTTGAACGAAATAAAAATAATTATCATTTTTTAAATAACATATTTATTTATTTGTAATATGTCAAAAAGTAATAAACTTATTTTACTAACCATATTCCTTACCTGTCTTCGTAGATAACAACAATGTTTATTTGCAATAACTGACAGAAAATTACAATGCATGAAATTAAGAAACATCGCAATCTAACGGCTGTAACTATAAACTTGGGATCCAAAATTTCAAATGCTGTCCCTAACGTTAAGAATCTCTTCAACCCAGTAAATTTTATGATTTTTTTTCAAATTTGGTTTAAATTATTATGTAACACCCCATTTAATTTAATATACGAAATTAAAGGAAGCGTCACAATAAAGATAACATGATAGTCCAGTCCTAGAGTTTAAAACTCAACTCCCTACAACTCAAGGCACACCACGATGCCCAAAAGAAAACTGGATACATAGTTTAACCAAAAGTATATAAATCTAAGAACGAACAAATACATGGGCCATAGCCCTAAAGAAACTCATAAAGAACTTAGAAACCAGTCCACGCGGACTATGCAGCGGAATCACCACCTCCCTGTTGCCTACGGGTGTTCCTCGCATATGCTCATACCAACAAGTTGATGATCATCGCCAAAAGAAAGTACCACACAGCAGACACACAACAATGAAAGTAGGGTAAGCTAGAGAACAAAAGATTTCATCCATACAATCAAAATATATTCACCATATCATATGCATATATCAACCAAGCATGTTATGACTTCTCAGACAATACACTAAGACACGACTCGACTCATCCGGATACATATAACCTGGTCGGATTCAACGGATGCTTGCACTTGTGGTGGATACCTCTGCTCACCCCCGAGCTGCTCACTCCCGAGCTATGTGTTACAAGTGTTACAATGAATCAATTTTCCTCACCACAAGGTTAGCCCTTAATGAATTTCAGGCCTCCTGCTACCTCCACCACAGGAGTCGGTCCGCTCTAGATGAGACTAACTGACTCTTTAGAGTGTCAGGATACAACCTTACCTTGAATCCTTACCTAGTTATACAGATGGGGCACCACCATGGACACCCACTAACAGGGGCCATAATATTACGTCCCGACCATTGAAGCACGACCCTGAAGAACCCCACCTAGGGATCCCAAAGAATTACGCACTGACCACAGACATATCATCATCAAAACAAGTAATTATTCAATACGCATATGTAAATATCCCATGCCAACCTTAGCAATTGCATCCTCCGATGTATCCCATATCAATCTCTTTCGTCCACAAATCTCGAACCATGAAAGTGGGGTGTGTTTCATACCGACACCATGTCATATTCATTAACCAACTCTCACTCTTGTCTCATACCAAGTCCATGCCAACACGTCACTTTAATTCAATAAATCATCCCATATCGAAAGCATACTCATATCATGTTAAAAGCCATGAATCATAATTCATCATTCATCTTATTCATGCAAAGCCACTCAATTCATACTTAGAAAGGCATAAACCATTCATACAAGCATTCAACATTTAAGAGCAAAGAAATCCATCAACATGCATACCCCTCGCTCAACCCTTCGCTCAGGCCGAAGAGCCTCGCTTAGGCGAGAGGTCTCCCTCTCTTAGGCGAGCACCCTCCGCCTAGGCGAGGGCTCGAGTCAGGAATAGTGGCACTATCGTGCCCGCTCGCTTAGGCGAGACTACCTCGCTTGGGCGAGATGAGTTCTCGCTCAAAACTGGCGCTCGTCGCCTGGGCGACCGTTCGCTCAAACAGCCTGGGCGAGTTACTGCTAATCTCGCCTAGGCGAGATGCACTCGCTTGGACGAGACAACCAGAACCCGTCACTGTTCGCGCAGGCAAATACATCCAAACAGACCCAAAACGTGTTTCTAAGAGCTCCCACACAGTTCATAATGGCAACCCAACATTCAACTCACGAAACAAGACCAAGCATACCAGCACACGAAATAAAACAGTAAGCCCTAACTTCCCGTACTTGGAAAACGTTAGCTAAGGCTTTGGCACTCGAACAGTGAAGGACAGTAGCTTAAGGAACAGCTTCGCGAACTGAAAAACAGTGGGAACAAGTTCAAAACAAGCTCATTAGAAGACTCTAACTGAAAACCTAAGGAAGAGACGAAATGAACATAGTACTTGAGTTGGGATAGACTTACGCGGAATGGAAGAACGAGACTGAGCTTGCTAAGCTAGGACGATTCCAAACCCTAGCAGAGGATGACGATAACTGCTCTAAGAGATGTGCGAAATCTGTTTTTACAAAAAGTGGGCACAAGTTAGGGTTTTGAACACCTTAGGTCAGAAATTGAATTGGGCCAACCCCTTTACGCCCAAAGGATTGGGTAGTCTTTAAAATAAGATGAGCAGAAACAATTGGGCCTTACATATTACATTTTTCTTCTACGATACTAAAATTGTTCTTTATTTTATATGTGTCGATTTATAATGTTCCTTATTTAATTTGAATGTGATTATGTAACATGTTCTATCCATATTATAAGTGCTAGTTGCAGCAGTATAGCGTTGGAGTGGGCCATGAGAGTGGTCAAAGAAAGTTGCGTAGTGGAGAATGCACAGAAGCCGACCAAAGCCTTCACTTCTACTCTTCCAACCCAAAATCATTGCCCACTGCATTCAATAACGTCTCTATATAAACCCTTCCAAATTCCCTCTTTCCAAATCACAATTATTCAACCTCGGAGATATGGCCACCCTTACCAATCCTCCTTCTAACTTCTGTTTCCTCCTTCTATTGCTTCTAGCACACTTTAATTTGGGTATGCTTAGTTTTTAATGTTGTGCTTATGTTTTGTTCCTTTCTTAGATATAATACAACATAGGTTTAGTATCACTTTTAGTCTCAATATTTGTTGAATTATGTAATATGGTCTCTCAATTTTCCTTTTTCTTATTATAGTCTCTATATTTGCTAAAAAGAGTTAAGTGAGCTCCTTTATTAAACCGGTGTTAACACTGTTTAGAGGATTACAATGCTGAGCAAGACAAGACAAGTCAAAATGAGTTGGTAGGTTGAAAACTTCAATCCAACTAACCCATCTTGACATCCGTTAGTGTCAATAATACATGACATTACATATTATCCATACCGACACCAACCACATCCAATGTTGCACCAACCCTTTATTGTTACTTAATAAAATGAATCACATTGATTTATTTTTTTGACAAATAGGAAAACTATATTGAGACGAATTAAACCTAGAATATACATTAGTGTATGTAAAATATACATATTATGTTTTATCAAAGTTCAATGAAGGAACATTGATTCAGTATATATAGACGAATCCTTCCCATTGTTTAGTTATAATGGGATATATTGATTTGAAGTTACACTAATTGTTCTTGCATCATATGATATATCATGTTATACATACAAAGGCAAAAGTCAACTTCAGCTGAATTACTACTCTAAAAGCTGCCCTAAAGCAGAGGACATCATCAAGCAACAAGTCACACAACTATATCACAAACATGGAAACACTGCCGTCTCATGGGTTAGAAATCTGTTCCATGATTGCATCGTCCAGGTCAGGAACTGTAATTTTCTTATAATATTCGTAAACAGTTTGATAAATATCAATATACGTATACTGAATTGAATTGTGATGCAGTCATGCGATGCGTCGCTACTTTTAGAAACAGCGCGCGATGGTACTTTAGTGTCGGAGCAGACATCGGAGAGAAGTTTCGGGATGAGGAACTTCAAGTACGTAAACACCATCAAAGCCGCAGTTGAAGAAGAATGTCCCTTGACCGTGTCATGCGCTGACATTATTGCTCTTTCTGCTAGAGATGGCATTTCCTTGGTCCGATGAAATTTTTTTGTTTATTAATTTTTGTGTCCATAATTGAGAGTTAACTGAAAATGTGTGGTTTATAATGATTTCTCAGTTGGGTGGACCAAGCATTGAAATGAAGACAGGGCGAAGGGATAGCAAACAAAGCTATGCAAAAGAGGTGGAAGACTTGATTCCAAACCACAATGATTCGATTTCCGTAGTGCTCTCTCGTTTTCGAGCCATTGGCATTGACGTTGAAGCCACAGTCGCTCTTTTAGGTATAAAACATTTCCTGTGTTATTGCTTGAACGAAACTAATACTTAAGAAGCAATATATGGACACATGCCTAACTTTTTAGGTAGAAACCAAGTCACACTAGAAAAGTACAATCAATGAAAAGTTAACTTGAGACGAAAGCATTTGTTGATTTATTCAGGAGCTCACTCAGTGGGAAGAGTTCACTGCGTGAACCTTGTGCACAGATTATATCCTACCGTGGACACGACACTTGATCCTGCACATGCTGAGTACCTGAAACGTCGGTGTCCAACACCGAATCCTGATCCAAAGGCTGTGTTGTATTCAAGGAATGACCTGAAAACGCCGATGATCATTGACAACAACTACTACAAGAACATCTTGCAACATAAGGGCCTTCTCCTTGTGGATGAAGAGCTTGCCACTGACTCAAGAACAGCACCTTACGTCCAAAAGATGGCCGAGGACAATGAATATTTCCACCAACAGTTCTCAAGGGCCATTCAATTGTTATCTGAGACCAATCCTCTATCAGGGGATCAAGGAGAAATTAGAAAGGACTGTCGCTACCTCAATATCGATTAAATATACATATATATAAGCTTGTCTTTTGTGCATGATATATAGTGTATGCATACAGTGAATCAAAATAAAAGGGTGCAACGTACTTGGCCAGGCTTATAGAGAGAGAAAGGACATTGCTCATGCTTAGAACTTGTTTACAATTATATATATTACTTCAGCTAACAAAAAGTCGAACATCTTAAGAGGTCTATGGAATTTGTTCTTTGTTGTCTATCGTTATATGCCCTTTGTCAAGTTATCTGTTTCTTTTTTTCCCTTGCAAAAGTGACTTAATTTACCCAAGCATGTGTCACCAGAAGTGGCTTTTTTTCAAATCTGGCTAAATTTGGCCAAAAATTAAAAAAATGGGATTGATTGACAGGAAATTACAAAATACCATTATTTGTTAAAAAATGTTAGCTTAGCAAGAAGACGAAAACAAAAACAGATAACGTCATAACCGAACAAAATCACTATTTTATTGAATAATACATATGCAGGAGAAATTATTAAGTTATCCTAATCCTTATTATAATTTATTATAATTGTATATACAAAAGAAATCACACATATGTAAAGGATTGTCTTTGTTCTTTCAGATTTTTGAACTCATCAATAATTGAATTAAAACTAAAATCGTCAACTATTTATTTTTCAATGTAAATATAAAAACGTTCCAAATAATTAATATAAAACATGTTCCTCTAATTGAACAATATGATTATTTGTATCATGATTCATGATACGTTAAGATAAAATATTGAATTTGAATTATTTTCATCGCCACGAATAACTTTCTTTTTATCACTTTTAACAAATAAATTCATTCTTTTATTCTTCATCAATATATCTATTTCTTTTTTAAGTTTAAGAT
>Ga0214543_1004491_pt1 | contig 26376 bp, 14 predicted proteins | sample CNSS2metaG_FD_160094 | JGI IMG/M metagenome (GOLD analysis project Ga0214543, IMG submission 160094) | Root nodule microbial communities from cowpea collected in UCLA plant growth center, Los Angeles, California, USA - CNSS2 | ecosystem: Host-associated > Plants > Roots > Nodule | place: USA... | reverse complement strand
TTCGCCACCGCCAGCCGCCATGCGAAAAGCGGCCGCCACGAGCCGCCACAGGAAACCCGCTTCGCCTCCGTCATGTTGTGGCGGTAGGTCGGGAAACCGCAACCGATTTCCGCCATGGCGCCGCCATAGCCGAAATTTGATAACATTGTAGACAACAGTGACTAGACAACGATTTTTTTTGTCAGATGGAGATAGGAAGAGCGAGATCAACGCAATACCAACTTGAGATAAATAAAAAAGAAAAGAGAATGAACTAGAGAAAGTGATTTCCCTGTCTAAAGATCTCATATTTATAACAACAATGAAGATTTCAAATACAATGAATGAGAGAGAAGGGAAAAGATTGAGAAAGGTCATATCTAAAAACTAGGTATACCACAAAGCACAACAACTTTCCAATAAATTCTATTTAAGATTGACTTATTCTAAGAATAACAATCAAACTGATTGCATTCTCAACTCCTCTATTTGTAACAATTCTAAGAATATTTTTCCCTAATTAAGAGAGATATTACCATATTCTTATCCAAATAATCCCCTATTCACAACAAGGATCAGTAACACAAGTCACAAATATTGTTCTAGTACTACATTGAGGAGAGAGAAACCTAGAGGAAACTTTAAATTCCTAATGTTATCAGTATTCTTATTTATCATGAAAAAGAGATACAATAATAAGAAACAACATCAATATCTAATAATGGGAAATATTTGGTAAGAAATTTCCCTATCAATTCATATCATATCTCCCTATTTAATGTAATGAAATCAGATCTCTAACACTCCCTCTCATGTTCAGGCATATGAGACAAGGTTGTTATAAATGACATCAAAACAAAACCTCCTGAGAGACTTCGTAAACATTTCAGCCAGTTGATTGTGAAAGATGACTTTACATAAGACAAAGCTAGTCTATCTGTAGTGATAATCAATCTTCAATATGTTTTGTCCTTTCAAATCATATCTGTAACACTCACCCATCAAGTTGGAACATATGTATCATTAGCAAAGCTTGATATAAATTATCAGTGGAAGTGACAGTTGTCGGAAAGCAAAATTGCTCAAAGAAGACAGCAGTGGCAAGAAAGAAAAAAAATGCTCAATGAAACCAAAAGCTATCTGAAAACAACAATGCTCAAAGGACAATGGTGGCTGTAAGAAAGCGAAAATGCTCAGCAAGTGCAACCACTGTTGGAAAGAAAAAATGTTCAAAGAGCACAAAGAAGAAAAAAATGTTTTGAGGGCACACCAACTACTGAAGATGAACAAATGGTCATCACTCAGCAAGGTAATGCTATGGTGGCAGTTGTCGCCCAGAGAAAAGCTCATCTTAAGAAAAAATAAAAGGAACACACTGGAAAATGTCTGAATAGTATTGCAGAAAAAGGTCCACGGTGAATACTAATGTCAGCTAGAAAAAGCTTGCAGGAAAAAGAAACTTACTGATAAACAATACACACCAGAAAAAATCAGGGTAGACAGCACTCCCCCGAAAAATTGAACAACAGTAAACAACCTTAGCTACAAAAGACATCAACAATATAATACTTATTAAAGAGCTCATGATGGTGAACAATGACATGAGCGGTGAAATGTGATGTCGCCAGTGAGCAGAGTATCTGACGTGAACAGTGACAACAGGGGAAAAAACACAGGAAACGAAAAACATACACCGCTTCTAAACTAATTTACTCCTTTGGCAGTAGGCCATAGGGAAAGCATGGATTTAAGTTCCCTTCTCGTTAGGCTATTGATACCATGTTGAAAGGATAACTACTTTGGTACCATGTTGAGAGTCTGGTCCACTCCTCCCAACTTTCTAATTCTGAAAAGTATTCTTAACAGTATTTTGCCAATCCCTTTATAGAAGTAAATTGTTTACAGTTTCTAATAGAAAACTAGCCCTAAATGCCTAAATGGACCCACCCACCTGTGACCCACTACTTCCTTTTAAAATGCACTTGCTTAATCATGAGCCCAAAACTAGATCCAACATACCATTTTATTTAATGAAGGAGATAAACACCCCATAATACAGAAGTCCCTACATAGAACAATCCCTGGGAGTCGGCTTTCCACTTTACAACACTTCATCCATGACACTACACTCAACTTCCTCGTTGGTAAAAACCCTCTACTAGTAAAAATCCATTGTAATGGCCTTTTCCAAGAAACCAACAAACAACTCTAGTACCATATTAAGAAGAAAGCAGCCAAGTAGGAATATTATGAATCCCGTGTATTGTGTACACACATAAGCATTCTTATTTATAATGAAGAAATACAATAATAAAGAACAAAATCAATATCTAGTTATCGAAAGTATTTGGTAAGATATTTCCCTATCAAATAATATATCATATCTCCCTATTTAATTTAATCAAATCATATCTCTAACATAATCAACTTGTATCTTTGATATAATCTTCCCAAATCTCTAACTCCAAGAGACCAACAACCAGTTCTAATACCAATTGATAAACATCCAAACACTTAAATACTCCAGTCAGCATCCCATTTTATTCATTGTGGGACCTAGACACCCGATAATACCCATGTTACTATAACTTTGTTATAACTTTCTGTGGTTGATATACAAAATTTGGTAATCACAAATCAATATAAAAGCTTACCAGGTAAGTCATCCATGCAGCTTTTCCACTAACCAGAGACAATTCTTTCAAATCAATCATTCTAGAACTGCAGAATAAAAGTATAGGTTACTTATTATTTGACACATCAAACAAAGAAATACAAATTATTGATCACCATGATGGTTGACATATATATATGTTTGGATGGAGGGGTTTTTGAGGGAAAGGGAGGATAAAGTCCTCATTTTTTTATTAGAAGGTTTCATGATAATCTATTATTCTAAAGAAAATCATATTAGAGAATTCACTTCAAACTAAAAGTTTACCATTCCTTGCTTTTCCCTAAAAAATCCTGTCCTAAACATACCATGAAATGAGACAGCAGGTGGGGTAAACCATAGAAATGATGAATTGAGGTAAATTGTGTCTGATCAACTAACAACTTCAACCAGCATACTTTACCTAGATGTTTATCAACTCTCAGGATCAGATTTAATATTCAAAATCTATGTACTTTCCTGTAAGAATATCTCCAAAGATGTATCAGGGGCGTAGGCACAATTTTTTCTGCAAACCCTCTTTACTTCAAACTGAAATTAGACAGCAGGTGGGGTAAACCATAGAAATGATGAATTGAGGGAAATTGAGTCTGATCAACTAACAACATCAACCAGCATAATTTCACCTAGATGTTTATCAACTCTCGGGATCACATTTAACATTCAAAATCTATGTACTTTCCAGTAAGAATATCTCCAAAGATGTATCAGGGGGTAGGCACAATTTTTTCTGCAAACCCTCTAATAGAAAATCATAATAGAGAGAATTTACTTCAAACTAAAAGTTTACCATTCCTTGCTTTTCCCTAAAAAATCATGTCCTACACATACCATGACATGAGACAGCATGTGGGGTAAACCATAGAAATGATGACTTGAGGGAAATTGTGTTTGATCAACTAACAACTTCAACCAGCATGCTTTCACCTAGATGTTTATCAACTCTCGGGATCACATTTAACATTCAAAATCTATGTACTTTCCAGTAAGAATATCTCCAAAGATGTATCAAGGGGTAGGCACAATTTTTTCTGCAAACCAACCCTCTTTCAGAAAGGTGACATCTGTACTGGACATACTATAGGGAAAGGAAGGTGGAGTAGCTTTGGTAGAATTCAAAAGGTAAACTACAACCATTCCCTTTAATTCTTCAGTTTCTTATGGTTCCTTTATTATTGTGGAGGATAGAAAGCTAGTTGGAGTGACTTTGATAAATTATTTTCTTTCATCATCTGAAATAAATGAACCTAATAAAGTGATGAAAAAGATTAAAACATGCCTTGAAATGGTGTCAGACAATTGCTTTGACACCACTGGTGATGCTTCAGCAGGCCTGCCAGGCCTAACAATTGGAGAACAAATTGGAGGCATGAAGAAATCAACAGCTGAAATAACAGATATTAACACATTATTTTTTTTTTGTCATGTGACCAAAAGACTGAATAACTAACACAAGAGGCACAGCAACCAATACCAACCTAGACAGCCCTCATCCGGTGACTCCAAGGAGGGGGTCATAACCTCCATTTTGATAGCAGTCAACATAGTCTGGGAAGAGATCAATTAGTAAATCATTAAATCCACCCCGTAATAAAATCAATAACCCAGATGCACGCAAGATTTAACAAAAAATACACAGGAAGAGTGACTAACAGTTGATCCAATCTTCACTAGAGCTGACCCATTAGCAGTCGAAACAGCACCTAATCAAATGAGTTAACCATCTAAGTTTTGCTTAAAGTGTGAATAATACAATATACCAAAGGTTTTGAAGATTGTAAATTGGAAGAGAGAAAAAATAACTAACCAAGAAAAATACTTGTTTCTCTGCTTTTTCCAAGTGGTCTACCATCAGGCCTTATTGATTCGGCAAGATGACGCTCAAAATAACGAAGTGGAAAAAGGCGCCGAAAGGCATCAACCTCCATCTCCGATGACAAGTCCTCAGAAGCATTTGGTAATCCCATCTCTTTTAAGTCTGTGTCAACATAAACAAAGCCAAGAGTGTAATAAAATTGAATGAGTAACAGCTGCCAGAAATTGAAAAAAGGCTTTAAGTTAAGTATCAAACATTGATATATTTTATTGATATTTCAATAGAGTATATTGATATTCCTATGAATTTCTGAATAGTATTTAAATCAACTATGTAGCTTTTAATCCAAGGATAAATTTTTTTCTTTCCTGTGATTGAGAAAAGAAAAACCACATGGCATTATTTCTTCCCTCACTTTATAGATGAAAACGCAAGTCGTATTTCTGAATAATTTATAATTTATGAAATGCAATATAAGAAAAACTTGATAACTTATTTCATGTTACCAAACAAAATCCAAACAGAGATCTAAATGGTATGGCTGGTTCGATCCCTAGTTTAATCGGCATGCAATATTGCAGAACAACAACCGTAACAAAACCGTGGCAACAAGGTTAGATGCTCGAACCTTAAAATTCATTCAAACTATTCAAATCCCCCTCCATAACTAAGCCAACCCTAGAGGGTTATTTTCTTTGTTTCTTGAAAGAAGAAGTGTAAGTGACATTGCCATAACACCCACAAATGAAAATAAATGTCAGTACCAATACATCCTCCAACAAATCAACATGTTGAACCGATAGAGGGTAAACTACTGGTAATTGGAATGCACATCGTATCAAACACCTTAAAGGAATAGCGGACCAAACTATTTTGACCCACAAAACAACACTAATAATAAAATAAACTAAAATGGTTTTTGCAGCAGCTCCGTATGGAACAGTGGTGGGGCAAGGCAGCTAAGGCAAGTATTGAAGAAGCCTTTGTTGTTTGGCTTAATGTTTGAGAAATGGCCATATTTAAAATGAGAAAAAGATGCAAACAAGACCAATGATGAATTCAAAATAAAGAACAAAAAAGTAAAGAAAGAAAAAAAAGAAGTTCCCCAAACATTAAAGAGAGGGGGGAATGGGAAAGGGTAATGCAGCAAAAATCGCATGCAAATGAGTAAACAATAGCGAATGAACAAGAAAGTTATACGCAAATCGTCAAAAATGGGCAAACCAGACCAAGAATGATTATGAAAATCCAACAACTAAGATATGCAACACATTAATAAAATAACACATAGGGAAAGCAGTTACCTGGATCGAAGAGGTGCGGGGCTTCAATTTCAGAACAACACCGGCAACTGGAGGAGCCTATTGAGCGAGAGAGGGTTTTCCAGAGGCAGTGATGATGTCGGGTTTAGGGGACTAAGGGGATTGAGCAAATTGAACAGTGGGATTATTGAGTGAGAAATAGGGTGAGTTCGTGGAGTGAATTGAATTCGCAGCGATATTTATGTGCGCGGGGAATCAAATTACAGAGAAAAACATGATTAAAAACAAAAGCACCCTAAGCCCTAATTTCATAGGTAATATTTGGTATTTGACAATTTTTCCTTTTTTTGGTTAGTGAGAGTAAGGTAAAAAAATTGATGGTAGCTAAACATAAATAAGTCTAGCAATATGTAAAAAAATTCGTACATGCATGTATTTGCGGGAAAGATCCGTAAGGTGTAAGAAATGTATATTGTAGACGGATACATGCACGTAATAGGTAAAGTTGTCAAAATGGGTTGGAATCCGCGAGCCAACCCAGCTCATCACGTGTTCGGGTCAGGTTGGGTTGAAATTTTTTTACAAATTTCAATACGGGTTGATTTTTGACCCAGCTAATCTAGAATCCGGCTCATCAACCCGTAGATAAAAGGGTCATGCAAGTGTTTTTTATTAAGTTGAGTTTTACATCTAGGTCATGTTAGGTTGTTTTTTTAGCCAACACATAAATAATTTGTATTTTTTTTTAGTTTGAGTTGTATTTAGATTGTATTGAAGTTTATTTTAGATTTTAATTAGAATTACAATTTAGTTTTGACCGAAAGAAATAAAAAAATTGTATTTTTTTTAATTAAGTGAACTCGTGAGCCAATCCGTTTAACCTGTCAACTCGTGGTGGGTCGGGCCGGGTTCGAATTTTTTAGCTCGCTAAAAAGTGAGTCGGGTTGGGTGGGCTCACTAAATCATCAACCCGTGATTGATCGAGCCGGATCGGGTTATCCGTTTTGACAGCTCTAGTAACGGATACGGGTATTTTTAATACCCGTATGTTAACGAGACGGGTACCGATATCATAGTATCCATACCTGTAGATACCCGTACCCGCTATACTCTAATTTAAATTAAAAAAAATAAAAAAACATGATTAAAATACTAACATATTGATTTTGAATGAGTTATTGTTTTATCAATTAGTTTTAAAAAAAATCATTTCTTTGTAAACTATTATTCAACACTATTTAAATGAGTTATTTGGATTTTGTTTAAAATTTATGAATGTTATGTATTATATTTTATTTGAATTTACGATTAAAATATGTTGTTAAATTTTTATTTTTATTTTTTGTAAGTACCCGTGGATATTCGTGGATATTAAAAAATTATGCAGATACCCGCATAACGGATACCCGATGGATATGGGTACGGGTACAGGTATGGATGTCAAAAAAATTCGTATCCGCGGTATCTGCGGATAAAACCCGCAACAGGTAAAAAATAGATATTGTAGATGGATACCCGCAGGTAACAGGTATGAGTATTTTTAATACCCACATGTTAACGGGGTGGGTACGGGTATCATAGTATCTGTACCGGTAGATACATGTACTCGTTATACTCTACTTCAAATTAAAAAAAAAGCATGATTAAAATATTAACATATTGATTTTGAATTAGTTGTTTTTTTATCAATTAGTTTTTAAAAAAAAATCATTTCTTTGTAAACTATCATTCAATACTATTTAAATGGGTTATTTGGACTTTGTTTAAAATAGAGCCGTCAAAATGGGTTATAACCCGCGAGCCAACCCGACTCATCACGGGTTCAGGCCGGGTTGGGTTGAAAAAAAATTACAAATTTCAGTATGGGTTAAAAATGAACCCAACCCACTAAGAACCCGACTCATTCGGGTTGAACCCGTGATGAACCGGGTTGGCTCACCAACCCGCCAATAAATTTTAAATATTAAATTAATATATATATATATATATATATATATATATATAATAATAAAAAAATAAAACCCTAAATCTAAATGCTATTCTCTTTAATTCACCATTGCATCTTTTTGTTTGTTGTTGTCGTCTTGAAACTGCTGCTTCCAGACTTCACATTATTTGATTGTTCATTATTTTCACAGTTCTAATTTCCTTATCTCATCTTTCTCTCTCACTTTCACTTCATACTTTATTTTTTTTTAAAGTTATGCTACTTGACATTTTTGGTTGTTTGTTTATATAGTTAACGTTTATGGTGATTACAGAACAAAATGAATTCTGAAACAGTAGATGATCAACGTTTTAATGATAATTTGAATGATTCTTTGCCACCAACCGTAGAAGAGATTGATAATGAGGGTAAAAATTTTGGTAGAGAAAGTAAGAGACCTAGGGGGACTACTTCTAAGGTTTGGGATCATTTTACAAAAATTGGTATAAAAGAAGGTAAAGAAAATGTTGTGGATTTATCCATTCAAGACTCTAATACTACAATTTGATAAGTGACAAGAATGATTTGATGTTAGATAGTAATTTATATTTTTGTGATTTTGGTTTGTATTTGGAGTTTAACATAATTTGGGATTTTATTTGGATTGTATTGAAGTTTATTTAGATTTTAATCGGAATTATAATTTAGTTTTCTTGGGATTGAAGAAAAAAATTGTGTGTGTGTGTTTTTTTTAATTAAGTGAGCCAGTGAGCCAACCCGTTTAACCCGCCAACCCGTGGTGGGTCGGGTCGGGTTCTAATTTTTTTGGCTCGCTAATAAGTGAGTCAGGTTGGGTTGACCCACTAAGTGGCCAACCCGTTGCGGGCCGAGCCGGGTTGGGTCAGGTGACCCGTTTTGACAGCTCTAGTTTAGAATTTATGAATGTTATGTATTGTATTTTATTTGAATTTACGATTAAAATATGTTGATAAATATTTATTTTTATTTTTTTGTAAATACCCGCGGGTACCCGTGAATATTCGTGGATATTAAAAAATTATGCGGGTATCCGCATAATGAATACCGACGGATATGAGTATGGATATAGGGTGAATATTTATCCAGCGGGTATGGTACGGGGAGCTACTACCCGTACCCTACCCGCTCTGTTGACATCCTTAAGTACGAAACAAATATTTATCCAGCAGGTAAAGTACGAGGGATCTATTACCATATCCTATCCCTCCCGTTGACATCCCCACTGGCAAGTAAGTTTAAAAACTTGATGCAATTGGTATGATACCCTTTTCAATTACTAAACAAGTTTAACTTTTTATTTTCTTTTTTATTATCTAAAACATAATTTATACAAAAGTTATATATTTTTTTGCACTTAATTTTTTTTCTATTGTTCTCATAACGGAAAATACCGAATTTTAATCTCTTCAATAATGATTAATTATTTCTTAGATAAAGATTGTATTATATATCCCATATGTTTTCGGAAAACCAATAAATTAATTTAATTTACTCTAGCAAAAGATAGTGTAATAAATTATTCTGATTTATTTTTCAAAACTACAATGATGTATATTTTCCTAAAATAGATTAAAAAAAAGGAATGACATAGACAATTATAATCTTTACCTAATTAGTTGTAATAGAGAAGTAACATAAAAAAATTACATATTGTAACACCCCATTTAATTAATAACGCTAATTAAAGGAAATGCCACACAGAATAATATTGGAAACAAAGGACTGGAGTATAGACACTACTCCTTACAATTATCCAAGAGAAATCAGAATAGAAATCTAGGCACACCAAGATGCCAGTAACTAAAGTAGAGTAAGAGTCGGCAATTTACAAAAGGAAGTGCCAAACGATACAATACATGGGTTGTGGCCCTAAAAGAAAGCTGGAAATCCAATCCAGAGAGACTAAGCAGCGAAACCTCCATCACGCTGATGACCACGGGGAGTTCTCGCATTTGCTCACATCAATAAATTGATGATCATCGCAAAAAGGAGAAAACCACACACAAGAACACAAACAAGCAGAAGGGTAAGCTAGAGTAGAAAACAGTTTATCATACAGTTACATACAAATTCGCAGTCCAAGATGCATACGTCAACCAATCATGTTATGACTTTTCAAACAATACACTAAGACTCAAGACACAACTCATCCGAATACATATAATTAGTCGGATTCAGCGGATGCTTGCACTTGTGGTGGTCTTTCCTGCTCTACCGAGCTAAATGTTACAATGTTTCATCCCCCACACACAAGGTTAACCCTTAATGGGTTTCAGGCCTCCTACTACTCTCACCACTCGAGTCAGTACGTTCTATGTGAGACTAACTAACTCTTTAGAGTGTCAGGATGCAATCCTTACCTTGAATCCTTACTAAATTATATAAATGGGGCACCACCACGAACTCCCACTAACAGGGGTCATGGAATTACGTCCCAACCAACTGAGGCACCAGCATGAGGTCTCACCTAGAGGCTCATGAAATTACGTCTTAACCAATGAGGCACCACCACGAAACTATCGTGGAATTACGCCCTAACCACATATAAATCATGTTTCACCAATCAAAATAGGATCATTTCTCATGCCAATTCTATGCTACTATTTATAACCAATCCTTTTCATACATTTCATATGCCACATATCATGTTAAACTTATCCATCATAGACCCTAATCCATGTTACTCATGCATTTTCACTCAATTCATGCTTTTAAAGAGTAACCAACCCAAACATATGGCAAACACCCAAAAATAGAGAAAGAAACAGAACAAATGCACCTTCTCGCCTAGTTCTCGCTCAGGCAAGAGGTTTCCCTCGCTCAGGTGAGCTCCCTTCGCTTAGGCGAGAACTCGAAAAGTGGAATAGTGGTGTTGTCGTGCTCTCTCGCTTAGGCGAGACCTCCCCGCTTGAGCGAGATAGGCTCTCGCTCAAAACAAGAGCTCGTCGCCTGAGCGACAGTTCGCGCAACACCTGGGAGGGGTTTTCTGATACTTTCGCTTAGGCGAGCTCCACTCGCTTGGGCGAGATTATCAGATCTCCTCCACTGTTCACGCAGGCCAGTACACAGATTCACCCAGAACAATGTGGAATATACATTCATATCAGGTTGAGCATCATACACACACCATAAGTACGAAACAAATCTGAAAAACATGCAAAACACAATCCAAACTCGAAACCCTAGCTTCCCTTACATGGAAAGAGCTAACAAACTACTTCGACACCTAAGCCCACAAACACAACAACTACAAGAGCAGATTTAAGAGCTGAAATACTAACCTAGATGGAAAAACAAGGTTAAACTCATGAATCTCTGTTGACCCACGAAAAATAGAGATTAAGGGAAGAATATAAGGACTAGAGGTCAACTTACATGGAGAAGAAACAAGATTGAGGTAGCTTGAAGTGAACTAAGGATCAAACCCTAGCAGAGATTCTGTTGAGGGAAAAGAAGAGAGTAAGGTAACTGTCATTTTGCAAAGTCACAAAAATGAGAGGGTTATGATACCTTAGGGGCTTTGGACACTTTATGGGCCAGCTTTATGCCCAACTGAATTTGGGGTAGCCTTTAAACATAAGGACAGAAAATAAAGGGCCCTACACATATAAGATGTTATTATGCATCATAATAATTAATAATAAGAAATTATATTTGAAATTAGTTTTTTTTGTAAACTTTTTTAACCTGTATTTTTACATTCATTAATTAACTTTCTCGTTTGTATTATATTAAAAAACTACTCTTAAAATGAAAATAATTTTATTATATAATTATAATTGTGATTTTATAAATAAAATTCAATTATTTTATACTTTTTTTCTACACATATTTTATCATAATTTTACTTTTTTATTTTGAAAGAAATTTACAAGTGTTTCAATTTAATGTATACTTATCGTATTAATAAAACTAATTAAAAAATAAGTTTATAATAAGTTTTTGTTAGTTTTATCATAATAATTACTTTTAATTTTTTTTATTTTCATTATCACAAGTATTTATATATATATATATATGTACGTGTTTCTTCTATTTTGTAAAATTACATAGTCATGGTTTACTTTTACTTATAAATCTTAGAAATTTTGTTACTTTTACCGGTCTTATTCTATGATAATTATATTCAAATTATTGGGTTAAATATGTTTTTGGTCCCTCAAGTTTTAGTGAATTTTGGAATCCCTCATCAAAACTTTATACCAATATAGTCATTCTTCTTTCAAAATGCGTGAATTTAGTCCTTTTAACCAAATTTTGTTAAGTTTATCTGACATTTCAAGCACATTTCATGATAGTATTTAAGTTAACATTGAAGAAAAAATGTGTCAAACAGTGTAAATAATTTAAATACTATCATGAAATGCACTTGAAACGTCAGATAAACTTAACAAAATTTGGATAAAAGGACTAAATTCACGCATTTTGAAAGATGAAGAACTAAATTGGTCAAAAGTTTTGATGAGGGACTAATTCCAAATTTTGCTGAAACTTGAGGGACCAAAAACATATTTAATCCCAAATTATTTGTGGTTAAATTTGTTTAAGAGTTGTTTTCTACATAAAATAAAATTCAAAAAATACTCCATATGGCAATAATGTTAGAATTTTCTTCATTTTGTCTTATTTAATTGAAATATAGGTTATCTTTACAACATAATACCTTTTTTTTCGGTATAAACTCAAAGTTCTAAGTGGTCCTGTAAAACCCACCTATTTTCTGCCCTAAAAGTTTAAGGGCCTAGCCCTATCTGTTGGGCCTAAGGGCCAGTCCATAGGGTGCCCCAATCCCTTTTTCAGACCTAAACCTCTCATTCTTTCCCATTTCGCAAGACAACCCCTCCTCCTCACACATTCTTCCCTCTTCCTAGAGTTTTGTTAGGGTTTGGCCCCATTCTTTGTCAAGCTAGCTCAACACCATCTCTATTCCACGTAAGTTGGTTCTCGACTCATACTTTCCATTCTCTAGCTTACTTTTCGTGGTTCCAACTAGGGTTCTCTTAATGACCTCGTTTTTGGTTCTTGTGCTAGTATTTTCAAGTCACAAAGCTGTTCCCGGAGTCGTGGTGCTCATTGTGGGTGTTTACCATTGTCTGCTAGCATCTTTCAAGGTAAGGGAAGCTAGGATTTGCTTGATTCTTTCGATATTCTGCTTGCGTTGGTTTTGTTTCATGATTTTGATGCTTATTTGCTGTTATAATTACTTGGGAATTGTTAAAACATTGTTTGGCTTCGAATGACTGATTGTTGCACGCGTGAACAGTGGAGGAACCTGGTGTTTTCGCCCAAGCGAGTGAGTGTCGCCCAAGTGAGAGTACCAAAAGTGCTCCCTGAAACTTGTGCGAGTTGTCGCTCAAGCAACGAGCTCTTGTTTTGAGCGAGAGTCTATCTTGCTCAGGCGATGGGAAGCCTTTACACTAGAACGCTACGCTGGGACATAGACCCCGACGAGCATGTCAAGATATATGTCACCCACGTCGGCTTGTACATGAATGAAGATGTTGTTATGTGTAAGACCTTCCTCGCCACCCTCAGAGGACCAACCCTGGAATGGTTCACCCCTTTATCCCTCCTCAACGTCAGGCAAGAAAAAGACGGGATGCTAAGAGCCTTTATTGACCGTTTTGGTAAAATGGTTTTCCGAATGTAAAACCTAACGTAGGAAATGATCCTTCAGTGTATGACCCTCGTATTGAAGCTTGGACCATTCGCAAATAACATCTGTCTTTGACCACCAGCCACTATGCACGAACTTAAGTTGCGTGTAGCAAATTACATATGGATGGAAGAAATGAAAATCCTACGGACCAGATTTTGTACTGATTTCCCACCCACAGATCGCACAACCAATAAGCCACCCACAAGGACAAACTCTAGGCCTAGGGAGCTTAGACGCCCCCAATATTCGAGATATGCCCCCTAAGCACTCCCCGATCTTGCATCCTAGATGAAGCCCTAGAAACGGACTTGATTTCTCCACCTCACAAAACCCTTAACCCACCAAACGTAGATATGACCAAATACTACAAGTATCATCGCAATAACGATCACACTATGAATGAGTGTAAGGCGCTATAAGATAAGATAGAAGAATTGATACGTGCCGACAACCTAAGATGATTCGTCAAAAGGGAAAGACAAAACAGCTCCAGACCAATCGAAAACTGTGGCTCAACGCATAACCATCAAAACAACCATCGCCACCAAGAAAATGACCGCACAATCACCCCCCAGCCCACACCGACATCAACTGCGTAGATCCTCCTCATTTATGTGACACCATAAACACCATATCCGACAGTTTCTCAAGTGGAGGATCCACTTCATCCGTTAGAAAAAAAAAAACACCTCAAAAGCATCCAGTTTGTCAACTCTATTACCCGTTCTCATAGACGACGAAGAATGCCACCAATAACTTTCACTGACGCGGACTTCTAGGGCGTGGAACAGAAGCAAGATGACCTTATGGTTATCACCATAGAGCTCGAGAATTTCGTGGTAAAAAAAGTTGTGATAGACCAAGGAAGCTTAGTAGACATGTTATATTGGACAACCTACCAAAAACTACAACTCCCCATCGAGGCTATGGTACTTTATGATGAGCCCATTTATGGATTTTCCGACGAAAGAGTATGTACGCATAGGTATATCGATCTTCATATAGTGTTTCGCAAGGGGCACCAAACCAAAACCATCCTCGTTCGATTCCTAGTCGTTGAAGCACACACATCCTACAACATCATTCTAAGGAGGCCCTCCCTAAACAAGGTGCAATAGTCTCCACACCCCACCTAGCCATGAAGTTCCCGTCCGCATCCGGTGACATCATCACCATCCATGGAGACCAACAACTTGTACGCGAATGTTATATTGCAAGTTTATGGCCAAAAGAGCCCATCCTTCCAACCAACAATATTGAACGACGACCCGGAGCCAGCCTGACCTTAACCCCATAATAGGTTGTGACTTGCGCATCGAACCAGTAGAGGATACCAAAACATTGGAGCTATCGACGAAAGAAATCTCAAACTAGGCACAGGTTTGAGCCATAACGACCAAGACTTGATTAAATCAACATTGAAAAATAATGCAGATTTGTTTGCCTAGTCCGCGACAAACTTGCTAGTCTTTGATCCCCAAATAGTCGTCCACAAACTATCCATTTATAGGGAAGCTAGGAAATTTAACTTGTTTTGCATTAAGTATCCTAAGCTCCTAATCTAAGGTTGTAAGATATTCATCCCTTTCAACTCTTTCCTTTTCTTTTAAAATGGATTCTTGTCTTTGCCAAATTTTTGGTAACTTTAGTTCTTTAGCCAAGTGTTGTAAACTAGGCACTTCACTAGAATCACTACCAATTTGGTAAGATGGAGCCTTAGAAGGAGCTTTAAACATCTTAAAGTTTTTGAAAAGATTAGAGATGTCAAAATGGGTTTCAACCCGTGAGCCAACCCGACTCACCACGGGTTCGAGCCGGGTTGGGTTGAGAAAAATTCAACTTTTTCAAAAGTGGGTTGAACTCAATCCGGCTCACTTAACTCACGGGTTAAACGGGTTTGAGCCGGGTTGAAGGTGGGTTGGCCCACTTAACCCACCAACTTTTTTTTACAATTTGTTTTTTATTTTTTTTAATTTTCTTTTATTTTTTTAAATCTTTTTAATAATTATTTACCACTCCTATTATATTTGTTCACAATTTCATATTTTTAAATGCTAGAATGTTGCTTAATTATATTTGAATAGTTTGAATGTTTAATGAATTTGATTGTCAAGTTATATATGTTGATACTTTAATCTTTAACTATAATCTTTATAGTAAATTACTCAAGTAACCGTCTTATAAACAATTTTTTTCTAAATTAGCATGAAAAAAATGTATAGTTTTTTTTATTTATATTTTGTTGAATAGCATGACAGAAAATTTGTAATATTAGTCATGCTTTCTTAGACTATATGGATACTTTCATGGAAATAATTCTTCATATATTAGTGGTGAGCATGATCAAAACATTGGTTCTTGATTTTACTATGATTGTCATCTCATGGGTTACTTAAAAATTTATTTAAATATTTGAATACTAAAAAATAAATAAATAAATAATTTTTTTAGGTGAGTTGGTGAGCCAACTCACTTAACCCACCAACCCGTGGTGGGTTGAGCCGGGTTACAAAATTTCTGGCTCACCATAAAGTGAGCCGGGTTGGGTTCACTCATTTTTAACCCGGCCCGTGGTGAGCCAACCCGTGCGAGCCAGGTTGGCTCACTTTGACATGTCTAGAAAAGATGTTATGCAACAAACAAACTTGTATTTCAAATTCTAATTTGTTAAGGGACTTTAAGAAGCAAAAGAACTTTGAATTCACTTCCAAGAAAGAGAGGAGAATCACTAAGGATTACTTAAAATCTAAGCCTTTCCTTGCCAAAGCTACCTCAAGCCCTTTTACACCTAACCTCTCAAAGGGAATTAGGTTTGAAAAGCAAGTAGACTCACACTAAACTACAAACAAAAAGAAAGCAATTAAGGAAAGCAATTAAACTAAACTATGCGGCCTAATAGTGGAGTTAGAAGGCACTTTGGAACCTTCAAACCTCACCAACTAAAATGAATTTAATAAGAGATTAGAGGTTCAAGTTAGGAGATGGGATTGAGTACCTATGACTCCCCCAAGACACCTAACTTGGCCATGAATTACAAGTACAAACAAATACAAGATTACAAATCCAAAAATTGTAATACAAGCAAAGATGTTGTGTATTCCTCTCCAAGTGTTTCACTCCTTTTTCTTCTTCTCTCCAACTCAAGCTTTGAGGTCTAAAGAGGTCTCCAATGACTCCAAGGGCTTCCTCTAGTCTTGGCCAAATCTCAAAAGTTCCTACACCACATTACAATTCCAAAACCAAGAGTAGAATGTCAAGAATAAAGCAAATAAAGGCCAAAAATGAACTAAGCTCTTCAAAAGGAGTTTTAGGATGACAAAATCGTGAGTTAGGAAGGAGACAAACAAGAAAATAAAGGCTAAGAACAAAGGTTAGGCATACAAAAGAAATACCTAAAGAAAAGCTCTGGAATAGATCACAAAAACCAAAAAAAATACTAGAGTAGAAATTATGCTTTTTGTCTTTAGAAACGTTAAGCCAAAGGTGTACTATTGACACTCTTTTGTTTGCATCAAATGCATGAAGCTTGGCTGCTGGACAGAACACATATATCAAGTAAATCAGCCCACCAACTCAACATTACAGTGCTTACATGACTTTTGGTGGTAGTGGTCCTCTTTTCTACTTTTACTTTTCACTTTTTGCTTTTGTTTTTCTATTTTTTCTTGCTTTTGATGTATCCAATGTTGTGATTCTTTTTTTTTCTCTCTTTCTTTTCACATTTTCCAACACCAATACACACCCCACTACCACACCAAATCTGATTTTTGAAAAAACTTTTGGTAGATCAAAGGTTCAAGAAGCCAAAATAGAAGAGAAACCTACTAAATTAGGGCATGAAACTCAAACAAACATAAAAGAAACTTAACTCTAGGAATTTGCCAATGGTCTAGTGACAAATATGTAAACAAAAAGCACTCAAAAGGTGGTATATGGTGCAATTTTGAAAACAAAGAAGAACATATATTTTTGTGATTTTTGAAATCTCAAAACTAGGAGAAAATGACATTAAAAGGACTAAACATGACTCTAGACAACATGGATAGATTTGAAAATAAAAATGACCCAATAAATATGAGATGACCAAATGGTAACATGAAACAAGACTCAAAAAACATAAAGGCACACAAACAACACAAAATATGGAAGCCTAAAAATAAAAACGCATGAAAAATGCTAATGTTGCCAAATCTGACCTTTGTTGACTATTTTGCTCATAACTCTCTCCACAGAACTCCAAATGCATTCATTCCTTTTTTTTTGGAAACTAGACTCAAAGGGATTTCTTTTGATATAAATAACAGAATTTTTGGACCACTGAGCTAACTGTAGTATTGTTTTGAAAATAGCCCACGTTGTTGCCAACACAACTTTTGTGTGGAAAAGAAGTTGATTTGGAAACAAGACAAGAAAGAAAAACACATGAACACAAAGAATAACAATAATGTAGGTAAGGAACAAGAAACTTAGCTCTTGTAGAACCAAATCTCTTGATTCCAAATGATAGCCTCCTCCTTAAGCTAGGTTGGGCCAAAGCTTGAAATGGTGACTATGGTGGTTAGTGGATTCGCGGAAGTTTGGTGTTGAGAGAAAATGGCTCTCGATTTGGGTGATTTAATGGAGTGATGAAGGTGGTTTATGGAGCTCTAAAGAGAGGTTAAGCCAACTCTAGAGAAAGGGGTGCTAGAGGGACCTCTTGGAATACTCTAGCAAGTCACTAAGAGAAGAAGTATGACTCAAAAATAACTTTGGCAGCATAACATTATCATTCTCAAAGTGCCAAATACATGGGGGACAACTCTATTTATAGAGTAAGGTGTCTCCAAAATGGTCCAAATCCTAAAAAGCTAACATACACCAAAACCCTGGAGATGTAGAATGTGTATGAACATTGTGGTGGCCATGTTTTCTAGAATCGGAGAATTAAGGTTCTTCGATGAAAGTGTGTTTACTTTATTATGTTATTAATTGTTTATTCTTTTATCTCACCTTACCTGCTTGTGTTTGACGATGATCATGTAATCATTACACGAGAGCAAATGATGTTGCAGGTGCAACTGGTGAGGCACAGTGCCAGAGAGGGGCATCATGGGAGTTTTATTTTATGATTTAAATCTACGATTTTGTAAATGGGTTTTACTATCGATATTTGAATTTGTAAACATTGAGTTAAATTATTAATTTTGAATTTTAGCGCTTTTAATAAAGTTTGAAATTTTCCCGCATTTTGGGGAAAAGCTTTTGTTATTAAATGCGTTTTTATTTTAGCATCATTTTATTTTATTTAAATTAGTAATATCCGATCAGGATGTTACATGGAAGGCTTCACAACAACTTATATGAACCCTCCAACAAAACATATAAAGGCCACCACAACTCAATCAAACAAATCAACAATACAGATAACCACCACACACAAATCAAGGATGATACATAAATGAAGGATACAACTCAATCAAACTGATCATATAAAGTTCTAATTAACATACCCACAATTTCATTATCACACGCACAAAAATTAACAAAGCCTCCACGAATTAGTACACACTCCAACAACCAATATCGAATTCATACCTTGTACTACAATTTAGCAAACAAAGTGAAGAAATTAGGGCCAATGTTTCGTTAATAATTGAAGAATAAAAAATGAATTAGGAATTTAGGGTCAATCGAACAAGTACTGAACTAGGGCAAACCCAATTCAAGAAATTGGGAATAATTGAGGAGAAAGGGAACAAACATCTCTCTTTACTATGTGAGCCCTGGTCGCACTACTGAATGTGTTGACGAAGATAGCTTAATCGATGATGCTGACGAAGACAACATCAGAGATGTTCAACGTCGACAAACAAAAGAAGAGAACAAGAATAGTCGTGGTGTTTAATGAAGAGAAGATGATGAAATGTGGTGTGGTGAGGTGGTGCTTGAAGCTCGCGATAAATAGTAGAAGAATACCTCTCTCTTGTGTAGTGTTGTTGACTAAGAAATGAGAAAGAAAAATAAATGCGAACCAACTATGAGTTTTTGACTGACTGCCCAACGCGTGAACCATTTTTTTAATTTTCATTCCCTTGCCACCAAGTTGTGGGTTGGGCCGCCCTAACCTGCCATCTGAACCTGTTGGGCTACCAATTGAGGTGGGTCGGGTTGTAGTAGGTTCGCAGGTTGTCAACTTTAACCTGTCCCTCCATTTTTTACACCCCTACCTAAGGAAATACCACATGTATTTATAGGGTTTATAGGCCCATTAAATCTGTTATAAAATAAAAGATAATAAAAACTTACCATATTTATGATAAATCAACATGATAATAATAATAATGTATTATTTAATCAAGTCAGCCACATATTTTGTTGATATATGGTATAAAAGGATATTTATTATATCAATATATGAGTAATATAATAATAGTTATTAGAGTAATAATAATACAAAGACATATATATGAATCAAAGAATATTAATCAGACCTAACAATTTTTATAACAATAACAGATAAAAAATAAATAAGTAAAGGAGTAGAAATGTCCTGAGTTGAGGCACGCAGTGCGCTGTCCTTAGAGAGAAAACACCCTTATTGTATAAGGCATAACAAAATCATATACGAATCTCTCCCAAGGTACAATCACTACAAGAAATTTGATGATCTGCGAGGGAAATTAGCGAGGGAAAATTTTACTCGCTAATCCCTTGCTAATTAGAGACAAATTAGCAACAAACAAATATTATAGCAAAGTTGTAGCTAATTAGTGATGGACTAGACACCACATAATATATTAGCTAAGTTGTAGCTAATTAGTTAGGGATTGAACACAACATAAATATGGTAGCTAAGTTGTAGCTAATTAGTTAAGGATTAGACATAATATAAATATGGTAACTAAGTTGTAGCTAATTAGTTAGGGATTAAACACAACATAAATATGGTAGCTAAGTTGTAGCTAGTTAGTTAGGGATTAAACACAACATAAATATGGTAGCTAAGTTGTAGCTAATTTGTTAGGGATTATACACAACATAGATATTGTAGCTAAATTTTTAGTTAGGGATTATATACAACATAATATGATAGCTAATTTGAAGCTAATTAGTTAGGAATTAGACACATAATATGGTAGCTAAGTTGTAGCTAATTAGTTAGGGATTAGATACAACATAATATGATAGCTAAATTGAAGCTCATTAGTTATGGTTTTAACTATAAAATGATTTTGTTCCTAATCCAAAACCAATAAATAGAATTTCTTATAAAAAAATAATATACAAATTATTCTATAAAAAATAAATTTATTAAAGAAATTTTTAAAAACATAAATATATATAAATATATTTATACTTATTTTATATTAGTTTTGAATTTATTAAGAATAGAAATAAAGGGTACCTTTTTATATTACGTATAATATTAAAAATATAGGAAAATTTATTAAATTTATTTTTGGAGATATATTAATATGTATAAACAAATTAATTTTATATACAATACCAAAATTGAAATATAAAAATTAATTTGAGTTATTCTAAATAAAATTTAAATGTCAAATTTAACTTATTTAATAGAATGTATACTAAAATATGGAAGTATTACTTTTGCATTTCTGTTTAAAACTACTAATAGTGCTATCGTTATTATTATGTGCAGTATCTAATTAGATTAGCGACCTTTTTTCCCGGTGCAATGACATCCAGAAAGGCACCACAGCTACTGAACTTCTCCCCTTGCCTTTCACGAGTCGCGTCAGCTGAACTTCTTTTCCCCTTTCCTTTCCCACATCGCCGTTTCACTTCTTTCTCTTTTCATCTCTATTCAAACTCCTCCCTCTGAAACCCTCAATTTCTGCTTGCGTCTTCGATGGCCTTCAAAAGATTCGTATCGATCTCCTCTAGAACTGCTTTTTTCTCCTCTGTCTCACTTGCCACATTTCCAAACCTTAATAATTGGAATTTTCGAGATTGGGTGAGTGTACGAAGGGCGAGAGCTATAGGAATGGTGTTGATGTAGTCGTGATGTGCTTTGGCAACTCATCCAAACATTCCTATTATTGGATTGTGGTGCTAAGAAAATGACGCTGAAAGTGATTGTGGTGGCTTCTTCGATCAATTTCCTCTTTGGCTTCTCGATTAGATTATGGCTCGTCTTCATGTCAGTTCTTCAATTACTTTTGTACTTTTTCAGTATATCTCTTACATTGCGCAATATTGCATGCTCTATTAGCCTCTTACATTGGGAAAATATGATTCAAATTTAATTAGTTAAAGCGTTTTCTTCAAACTGTCCAAAGCTGAAACAAAATATCTACCTAACGTTGTTGCCTAGTTTGCATGATCCGTGACTTGTATCTTTGCCATTTTTTCCACCACAGAAGACATCATTGTTGGAGCAGCTAAAATCCCAAGAAACAAATGAATTGTAATGGTGTAAAGGAGGGAGCTATAATAGGTAATCTAAGTCACATATCATCTAGCTACCTAGGAGAAAAACGAAACAGACCAAAAACTAAACTAAGCAACCAAAAACACCTTAGGTTATGTCACTGCATTGAGAAAAAAGTTGCAGCTGTATAAATTAAGGTTATTACTTTCATGATTACTTCAAGTATGATTGTGAAGGAGTTAAATGATCTTGTAACCAAAATTTTGGAGAAATGTATGGGACCTAGTGTTTTCTATGTCTAAGGGGAGGAAGTTACTACTGCCTTTGGAACTGTTGAACAATTACATGGACACGGCAAAAGTCAAATATTTTATTTAACATTACAACTGCACATTCTTCCAACTCTTCACCATTGTTAAATTTTTCTGAACTAAATACTTTTCTTCCCGCTGTTTAGTTTTAATTAAAAAGTAGTGTTTAATTTAGAATTAGGATAATAGCAACTAAGGTATAGTTAGGATTGGACACTAGTATGAGCGTTATAGAAGCAAGGGGATGCAGAGAGGGTGGTGGAATAAACGTTTAAGCACTTTGGAAGGATTGATATACTTGTGAATGTTGCGGCTGGGAACTTCCTTATGTCGGCAGAGGATCTCTTCCCCAATGGCTTTCTAATAGGTTATGTCTGTGTCACCTCTTCTCGTCTTTTCTTTAATTTAAGGAAAATGGGTATATTGGTTAAAGAATTAAAAATAAAAAGATTATTGAGAAGTGTCATTAATAATATGTGATTTCCATTGCATCTTCATTGTGATTATGTTGAAGGGTTGTCTAACTTATCTCATGTAAGTTGAATGGTGCAAATCCATTTTGTACTTAAATCTGATTAATGGAATTTTTAGATTAATCGTTTATGATCTAGTTGTGGCTGCTTGAACATCAATTATTTTTTTTTTAAAGATGTTATCATTAACATCAATCAACAAACATAGGGAAGAAAAAACAATGTAGTTTTTGTCTCAAGCAATTACTTTTCCTTTGACAAAAGGACGCGTGCATTCCATGTTGGCTCTTTTTTAAATGGCTTATTGCCCCTGACCAGAAAAGTCAGCTACAATGCAAGGTGGATTACTTGAAGATCAATTTCTCCTTCCTGTTATTTAAAACAATTTCTCATTTTTGTAGTACTAAGTTATTATATCTTGACCTTTTCAAGTGAGACATGTTCCTGGATTCTACGATTGTAGCTTACAAATGGAAGTGGAAAGAGACGACCAAGGTGACTCTGTAGTTGCCCGCATATCTAAAGATGATCAAAACCTAGCAGTTGGGTAATTTGCGGCCTTTATTTTCTGCATTAAAGATATCATCTCCACAGTCACTCAAGAAACATGGGGAGAAAAAAATATGAAAATGATGTTGTTTTATTTTAATTTTAATCATGTACGTTGAGAATTGATTTATTTGTGATGCTTAAAAACTTTCACTATGTTCTTAACTTTGACTATTTTGAATGTGATAAATTTGAAATGTTTCATATAAATTGGTTGGCAAGATTTATTATATTTTTAAGTAATATTGATAATTAAATCTATTTTATAAGGTACAAAAATAATAAGAGCATGAAACAATTTGGTCTAATGTAATTTGCTACGATTTTGTTAGAAATTAGTTAGAGATAAAGTATTACAATTGGCGAGGGATTAGTTAGGGTTTAGCTAGGTATTAATTTGCTACGAATTAGCTAGAAATTCGCTACAACCACTTTGCTAGGGATTAGCAAGGGTTTAGCTAGGGATTAGTTTGCTAGGGATTAAATAGGGATTTGTTACAAACATTTAGCTAGGGATTAGCTAGAGATTTGCTACAAACATTTTGCTAGGGATTAGCTAGGGATTTGCTACAACTAGCTTGCTAGGGATTAGCTAGGGATTTGCTACAACTAGCTTGCTAGGGATTAGCTAGGGATTTGCTACAACTAGTTTGCTAAGGATTAGCTAGGGATTTGCTACAAACATTTTGCTAGGGATTAGCTAGGGATTAGCTACAACTAGCTTGCTAGGGATTAGCTAGGGATTTGCTACAACTAGTTTGCTAAGGATTAGCTAGGGATTTGCTACACCTAGTTTGATAGGGATTAGCTATAGATTAGTTAGGGATTAGCTATGGAGTAATTCTTTGGCTAATTAGCTACTTATAATTTAGCTTCAGTTCATTACCCTCGCTATTTTCTCGCTAATCCTTCGCTAAATCGTTTTGCTAGTGATCAACGAGGGATTAGCTAGGGATTATTCCCTCGCAAATCTGGAAATTTGTTGTAGTGAATGACCCGTTAGATCAATCAAGTGTAGCGAAATGATCTTTGAACCTTATGAACACCAATGTCTTAAAAGATAATATAGAGAAGAGTACAAAACACTTTTATATGAGCTCTAGTGTTTGTTGTGTTTATTCTCATACAAACTAGGTATTTATAGGTAGCAATGATGTGACCCCACCAAGCCCAATTGTACCTTCAAGCCCAAGCCCAAGCCCATTAAAAGGCCCAATTACAAGATCAATGATGAAGAAGATTCAAAAGGGCCTCCCATTAGATGATCACAAATTCAATGGGCTTCTCACATTCTTTACATGGGCCAAAGAGATCACAAAGACTTGAAGAAGTGCGTGTAAATCTAATAGTGTAGATTTAAATTGGGCCATTGTTTGGGCTTTGCTTTCTAATAATACATAAGACATGAAAGGAACATAGGATGGGTTCAAATTGGGCTCGGCCCAATTCTCTTCATACATGGCCGAGATTATCAAGACAAAGAGGCTCCTTTGCTTCATGGTTTGACTAAGGTTGGTCATCACATCTAAAGGCTAAGAATCCTTCTTGTTCTTCAAGCCAAGATCCAAGAGGCGTGATCTTGTCTCCTTCTCCAAGCTTGATCTAAGGGCCAAGATCAAGGCCCACTCCATCCAATGGCTCTCCTTTCTCATGTGTAAATGACTTCATATAAAAGCTAAAATTTCACTCATTTGTAGACACTCTTGAAATTTTAAGCAATAGATGCAACTTGAGTTGAGAGCACTCCTTCCTCTATTGCCTTTGAGAGTCACCCCTTTCTAGAGATTTCCTCTCTCTACCTCTAGCCACCTTTCTTAGGCTAGCATAGATTAGGAAATCCTATCACCTCTCTCACTTTCCATTGCTTGCAAGTGCCTTCCACCTTGCCTCCATTCCTTCATCCAATTTCCGCTGCCCATGGAGTTCTTCACGCACCTTTGGAGCTCCACCATAATGGTATCAAGAGCCATCAAACCATGGTCTCTCATGGTTTGGTAAGGTTCTTTCCTAGCCTTGTGTTTCCTTCATTTTTTCCGTCTTGTTATCATCTTCTTCTCCTTCTATTTTGTTTTTCTCTTTCACGTTTACCCTTCCTTTGCCATTATATTGTGTTTCTCCATTGATTCCATGCAACTATGAGACTACAAGAGTGTTTTACACTCTATTTGTAGATTTCCTTGCTTGCTTTGGTTCACATCATTTACGAGCTTTCCTTTACATTTAAGCACCATTTTATTGCTTCCATTGTGTTTCTTGTCATTTTTATTCGGTGATTCTTTTTTCTTTTCAATTTCCACCATTCAAGTTGTGTTCTATGACTTGTTCATGCTTTCTTTTACATGTTTCTTCAATTTTCCACCATTTACAATCATTTTCTGCACTTGCTCTAGTGAAACCATGCCAAACTCCACTCCAAAACGCAATAAAGCTTCATGCTATGCGTGTGGTTGTTTGAGTCAGCTTTCCTCACTATTTTAATGCCATTTCACCGATTGGTTTGTGCCTTAGAGTGTCCTAAGATGTTCATCTTCATCTATGCTTGATTCTAGATCATAATGAAGCTCCAAATCGAATTGATTTGTCTATTGAACATCTTCCTCTTTCACTCTGCTTTTGCTTCTGTTTTCAACTTTTTTTCCACTACACACCTTCTGTTTGAGAAGTGTCACGAGTGACTCAGTGCACCAAAATTTAAGCTGATTGTTGCTTCGAAAAGCTAAGTCATAAACGAAAATTCTCCAACAAGAATCATTCCATTATGTTGAGAATTGAATTCTATACAAATTTTTGAAGTAGAAGCAACTTTCTGCGTTTTTCAGTGTCAATTTGCTGTTGTTTTCACTTGTGTCCTGACGCACACTTTTCTTGTGTGATTTAACTGGAACAATTCATAGCAGCGAATCACCTTTTGATTTTTTCCTAATTTTCTTAACATCTGGACGAAAAATTAGCAAAAAGAATCATTGAAATATGTCCAGTACAAAAAATATGAAAAATCTGCAAAGTTAAGGCATCTGTCAGCGTTTTCTGGTGTTGTGCTTTCGGGAAAATCACTATTTAGTGCGTTTTTGGTGTGTTTTGCTTCTGAATTTCAGTGCTCTTGCTCTATACATTTGCTTGTTTATGTGTGTATTCCATATTGCCGTCAATTGCTTTCATTTGGAGTGGATTACTTCCCTCACATTGGCACTGCAGTTTCTGTTTTTGGTTTTTACTCTATTCTAGTTCCATTCTAGGATTCCTTTTGTTGTGCTTTCCTTTCTTTCAAGCCTTAATTTCTTGCTTGTCCTTGTTTTTGGCTATTCAATTCAGT
>Ga0214543_1004490_pt1 | contig 26383 bp, 12 predicted proteins | sample CNSS2metaG_FD_160094 | JGI IMG/M metagenome (GOLD analysis project Ga0214543, IMG submission 160094) | Root nodule microbial communities from cowpea collected in UCLA plant growth center, Los Angeles, California, USA - CNSS2 | ecosystem: Host-associated > Plants > Roots > Nodule | place: USA... | reverse complement strand
TTTTTTATTTGAATTTATATTTTAAATAATTGCATATTTTTAAAATGTGTAAAATTCAATAATTTCTATACAAATATTTTAGTTAGTATAAAAATAAAAATTATATAATTTAAGAAAAATAAACTAGTTTATGTGACAATAAAAAACAAATAAATTTAAAATTTGAAAACAATTTTAAGTAAAATTTAATGTGAAACAAATTTAAAGAAACTTGGTTTTATTGAAAATATATAATAAAAATATCAATTTGAATAAAAAAATCAAATTTAATAAAAATATTTGTATAACATTTTATAATTTTTGTTTCAATTTGGAGGGGGACGAAATTGCACAATTTTTACAAAAATTGGGACTAAATTGAGACAAAAGATAAAATACAGGGACCAAATTGAGAATGAGAAAATGACACCTCCCAAATAGTGACACGTGGCACTGTCACTGCCACGTGGCACTGTCACTGCCACGTGGCACGATGTCAGCTTGACACGTGGCAAAATTTTAATTTTTTTAAAAATTTTAAAAAAATTAATAAAAAATAAAAAAAAATTTCAAAAAAAAATTTCAAAAAAAAAATAAAAAAATTTCAAAAAATCCAGAAGCTGACACGTGGCACCCCATTAACACCGTTATTCCACCACTAACGGAAAGGACTTGATTGAGTCAAATTTCCCAAAATAGGGACCAAATTGAGATAAAAAATAATTGAGGGACCAAATTCAAAGTTTGCTACGAAAATGGGGACTAAAAGTATAATTTAACCTACTTATAAACTACCTTTCAGATACTTTTAACCTACGAGAAGAGTTTGTATTTAAAATATGGACAAAATCTGATAAATTAAAAAAAAATTAATGAAATTACGTTAATAATTACAATTAAAGAAAAATATATGATATAAAAAAATTAATAAGAAATATAATATTTAGGTACAAAATCTTGAAAGTAAAAAATTCAAAAGCTTTGGTGGTTCTTAAAATATAATAGTACCCTATAATAAATAATAATAATAATATCTAATAACAGTATAATAACATTAAAACTAATATAGTAATAATAATTAAAATATGGTGTAAAACAATAAATAAATAATTAAATAATGATAGTGTAAAGAAACTAAAAATAAATTAAATGTTAAAAAACCTATCCTTTTCAATTTAATTAAGGCGATTGTATTTTATATCAAAGTTAATTATTAAGTTAATTATAATATTTACAATTATATATTTCAAAAGCACTTTTATAAATAAGAGTTTTAAATATGAATTTGTGTCGATACGATATGCAATAATGATATTAGTAAAAGTTTAGTTGATGTTGCCAACTTTCAAAACAAAAAATCAAGTTTCAGTGATGTTATCCAATTTTCTTTCAAGCCATATAAATAATTCTTGCAAAATTACAACTATCTTCTTCAATAGTAAAGATCTACTTTCCATCTTTCCAAAAAAATTAATTCAGCATGCCAACACAACTACTACAAAGTTTTTTGTTTTCCAAGACTACTTTCCATCTTCTCACCTTCCTTTTCCAACACTTATCTTCCCACTCATCAAAGTCAATTTTTTGTCTTCCAAGACTTAACTTTTCATCTTCTTCGAACAAAGCAATTAGTATTTTGGGTTTTGGTGTCTTAATGCATTGCAAACACACATCTTCCAATTATGTCATCATCAATTATCAACGTGAGCAATTATGCTTTGCGGGACTCAATGCACTGCCAAATTATGATACGTGTCAAGTTTGAAGTTTTAATTGAATTTGGCTTCTTAATGTTAGGTGACTTCCTCAGGAAGTTTTGTAAAGTTGTCATAATTACTTACTACTTCAAATCACCATTACTTTATTTTATCTTTATATATAACATCACTACTTTATTTTTTTTTTATTCTTAATTTAATTTTCTTATTCAAATATTTAGTTACTTTCTTCAAAAAGCTTTGATAAAGTTTTTAAAATGACATTGGCATTCTTACTTTTAATCCTCCACAAATATGTTTTCTTCATTATTTCATTGGATGAAAATAATGGAATTTCATCTCACTATTTTACTAGAAGAAGGTATGAAATTCATCTATGAACAAAATATACCTTGATATCAATGTTTACTTTTCTTTGACAAATAAATTTCCCTTTTAGTTGTACTATTTATGATCAACAAAAATACTCTTTTTGCACAATAACCAAAAAGATTTTTAAATTAAGAGCATTCCCAACAGAAGTAGGTTTTACGATCATGTCAAATAGTTTATGTACTCTTATTATTTTATTGAAAAGACTTTTAAATTAAGAGCATTCCCAAGAGAAGTAGGTTTTACGATCATGTCAAATAGTTGATGTACTATTATTATTTTATTATTATATAATGTATATATTCAATAAAAGTTTTGGAATAGTTTTGTTTAATTAATTTCACTTCAAAAAAATTTTCTTTTTGATTGTTAACAATGAGGTATCCTTAATGGTATGCGGAAGAAATTGTAGAGGAGAATTTACAATCATTTTTGTTTCCTATTTTGTTATAATTTTGTTTCATTTCATTATTTCTTATAAAAAATAACTTTTCTCTACATTTTTTTTGTTATATATTCGCAAATATGGGTTTCAAAACTAAAGCACAACAAAATTGACAAAGAAATGAATAATTATGATTTTACGCCAACAAATATTGTGTGGCGAGATCTTGGAAGAAATTTTGTGTTTGTGTAAAATGTAAATACGTCCAAGTTCAAGCAACACCTAAGGTAGTTCTCGAAAATTTTGAACAAAAAATTAAATTTATATTAAGTTAGGATTTAAAAAATACATTTAGTTATTTTTTATGACTTCAAATGTATATTTTTTGACATCAAATAAATTTGTAGAAAATTTAGAATTTCTATCTTTTTTTTTTCTTTCCTGAAAAACTTAATTTTTATTATATTAGATTCCTAAAAACACATATTCAAATATGTTTTTTTTTTACATAAAAAAATCTTTAAGTTAATTATTGTTTTAAAAATCGATATTCTTTTAGGAAATCAATATAAGCTTCTACATTAATTTATAATTTTTTTTTGTATTTTATTATATATATTTATTTGTATTTATGTTTGATTTTATTTTTTATATTCAAATTTTATTGTTACTATGAGTTGTAATTTTTATATTATTTTTCGTAAACAAAAGATATTATAAATATATATTTTTTTCTATATAAGATTATTCAATTTCATATTTTAAATATATTGTATTTATATATATTGTAATTTCCCTCATTTTATATATTTAAAAAAATACATCTAATTAAATTTATGTGATTTTTGTTTTATTACAACATACTCTATAGCTAAAATTATTTGTTCTTTATAAAATTATATATGAAATACTAAAATTATTTGTTCTTTATAAAATTATATATGAAATAAAATATGTTTTATTATTATTATAGTTCTAATCTATATTAATTAACTTATATATTTTTTACGATGTTTAGGGTTTAGGGTTTAAATAGATAAATAAATTTATGAAAGTAAAAGTAAAATTTAGATTTAGTTTACGAAACAAATACATTACTTCCACACATATATAAAAATTATTTTTATAAGAACATTTAATTGTTAAATATCTTTCTGAGTAAATGTTAAACTAACTTGCGATTAATATATTTTAATTACTTATAAAATATAAATATTAACATCAAAGAATATTAGTTTTAAATATAATATAAATAAATATTAAATTTAATTTTTAGGTATAAATATTTACATTAGTATCTCATTTATAATGCTTATTAATAACTTTAAACATTTGAAAAAAGTCATATTTTTACTAAAATTATAAATTAAAACATATAGATTTTAAAAAAAAATCAAATATATAGTCTTATTTAATCTTTTAATATACACTATTTTCCTCTAATATATCAATTACATTTTTTTACTGATGATAATGGTTACACATGTAATCCTAATACTAAATATATGTTAAGAATAATTTTTTAATACATATTCTTAATTTTTGGAGTGTTTTACTACAAATGGATATGACATTCTAAAATTGTCAATATCATTATAAGTAGCAATAGTGGTTGTATACTAAAAATAGATTAATTTTTTTTAATATCATTTTATAAGTTTCAAATACAACACGATAATTCTCTGTTGTACATGATTGTTTCTATAGTAAAAAATGATATAATTTTATTTAGGTCGTAACCAATGTATTTTATTATTTTTTTCAAAGTATTTTATCGAAATACCTATTTTAAATTATTTTAATTGGTTGTAAATAGTGTCATGAATCCAAATTAATGTTTAAATGACATAATTATAAACTATAATTGATGAAATGTCTTATTCTATAAAGACTACAAAATCTTATGCATGATTTGTCCATACATTTTGAAAAAATTGTTCATTTAGGGAGATTCAAATATATTTTTTTTCATTGTGTACATGGATTAGTCGAATTTAAAATCCTAATTGAAAATTCTCCAACAAAAAGTATCAAGATTGGAGATGGGTGAAGAACTATGTATTTCTAATTATTGGAAGAAAGTTGTTAAATAGTATTTGAATATAATGATATTAGATATAATCAAAACATTAAAGTTCTATGTGTTTAAGTACTATGTTATTGCAAAATTTTGTCTAATTTTTAGTATAATTGTTGTTTATAATAACAAAAAAAGAATCTTTTAAAATGTCCTAGTACAAAATATCATGATTTAAGTAATTTGCATTCAAATTTTTACTTTTATTTTGTATAAACAAGAGAACTTTATATTGAAAACATGTTTTATGTATTAAGTTCTTCTAAGGAGATCGAATTCATTGTTTCATTTGACGTATCCTATGTATAACGACTTTTTAATACTCAAATCAAATACATACTTGAACATGTAAAATAATCCATCTAAACATTATTAAATTCAAAAAAATTAGGTTTACAATCATTCTTACTATTTCTGCCAACAATCATTCTATTTATAATAAAACCAATCCTTCTACCACTATCAAACATTCATAAAACAAACCAAGAGATCTCAAATCGATTCAAAAAAATGATTATAAAATAAAAAATAAATAAATACTACAAATGGGTTACTGGAAACTCAATTGATCAAACCATGGAACCTAGATAAAAATCGACTTATCTTATCCGTATTAATTAGGAGACACAATTTTGGATTTTTTTTAAACTATAACATGTTGATGAACACTTCTTCCCCGAAGAAATCAAAACACCAAACTGATAAATTCTATAAAAAAAATCCTCTAGAAGAAAAAAAAAGAGAGGTATGAAGTGAATATTTTATCAAATATAATAATAATTATATTAAATGTAACTTTTAACGATGTCGATTTCAATATAATTTATGTTTAATTATTTAATTTTTTTATATTATTAAACTTTTTATTAAATATTATATTTATAACTATACATAATTATATATCTAAATAAAATTATATAAAAAAATTAATTATATTAAAATAATAATAATTATTTGTATTATTATTAATATTTTATTAAAATTAGTAGTTATTAATTAACTTATATATTTTTTTACAGTATTTTTTTAAATGAATAAATAAATTTATGAAAGTAAAAAATAAAATTTAGATTTAGTTTAACAAACAAAATACATCACTCAAGCATAAATATCATAATTAGTTTCATAAAAATTAAATATTTTTGTGAGTTAAAGTTACACGAATATTTATGCAATTAATATATTTTAATTACTAAAAAGGATAAATATTAACATTAATTAAAGAATATTAGTTATAAATTTAATATAATTAAGTGTTTATCAAATTTAATTTTTGGATACAAACATTTACATTGCTATCTCAATTATAATTTTTATTTTAAAAACTTTAGATATTTGAAAAAAGAGTCATATTTTTATATAATTTAAATTATGTTTTTTACTAAAATTATAAAGTAAAAGGTATAAATTTTTAAAAATCAAATTATATAATATTATTTAATTCTTTTAATATACATAATGGTTACACATGTAATAATATTAAATATAATTAAAATCTTAAAATTCTAATTTTTAGTATTTTTATTTTGTCATTTATTTAAATTTTATATTTATAATAAAAAAATATATTTTGAAATGCCCGTGCGTTGCATGGGTATAAAAATTAGTTTAATTATAAATAAAAATAGAAAAAAATTAAAAAATTATCAAGTTAAAAAAACTATATTGCGCTTATATTTGAGAACAACAAAAAATTTCTAGAAAAACACACAAAAATAAAAGATCGGAATAATTGACGAGTAGGTTTTCAACGAATGAAAAAATAAATAAAGAAATCCCTGTTTGGTTGTTGAACGTGTTTCACATGGAGAATTGAATATGTAGTAAGTCAACAAAGGACTGGTAATCCTTGCTGGCGATTTCTGCAACTTGACGCTATTGTAGTTGAACAACGTTTTTAACATTGAATAAATATTAAAATTTAAGGTTACCAAAATATATAAGAACTTTAACCTCTGAAGTTTTTGTGTATACATTTTGGACAATGATACTTTAACCTACTTTTTTGACCCACTTTTAACCCACTACTTCAATCACCATTAGATCATCACATCACATCACTAAAAAGAATAAAAAAAGATAATCTAATGGTGATTAAAGTAATGGGTTAAAAGTGGGTCAAAAAAAATGGGTTAAAATATCATTTTCCATACATTTTAGTTCACTGTGGCACCCATATTCCACGTGTCATAATCACGACCACAATAAAGTTGCGATTGCGAGTTTCTGCCACACATTTACGGCCCATAATTTGGTGCCTCTGCAATCTCTCTTTTGTCTCTGTCCCTGCTTCTCCATAAGAAACGACGATAACATCTGCAAACAAACGTATAAGATGTGAATATTGCAGGTTAATTTTTGGTAAAATAATAAGTAGAACTAATGTTGAATGCCACTGTTTCACAATGAGAAAGGATAAGATAGTGTACGTTTTTCTAGTGGCCATAGTTTACTAAAAATTTTAGTCAACACATCAAAATTTTATAATTTAATAAAAAAAAATAAGAACACTTAATTCTATATTATGTGTTATGATAATTTAGAATCACTTGATAAATTTCTTAAGACTATATGAAAGAAAGGGTTACCTACCCACTTTTATATTCCCGTCCATTATGAACTTAAGCAAGATAATTTTATTATGCTGAGAGAGATAGACATCATTCGGCTACTCCTATTCAGCATCCTCAGCACAAACAGAAACAGGTAAGTAAGATCCCGATTCACACACCCAGCAATAAAAAGAATTTTTTGTTTGAACTCTTGACTTTACATCAGAACGTAGAAGAAAATTTTGAGTTTTGTTGTTCCATGGATTTTGGCAGATAAACTCGGAGAACTATGGATACTATAGCGAGCGTGGCATCAAGCGTGGCTGTACCCCTGCTGCGAAACATCACCTACGTGTTGATGTACAGCACTTACCTGACAGAGCTGGAAACGGAGATTAAGAAGCTGCAGAGTGAGGAGAAGGAAGTGAGGCACACGGTTGAAGCTGCCAAAAGGGGCGGTGAAGAGATCGAGGACACCGTGCGTGACTGGTTCGACCGAGTGCGTGCAGCTGTGGAGCAGGGGCAGACATTCCTTGAGGAGGAAGAGAGGGAAAGGGTTGGATGCATGGACGTGTACTCGAAGTACATGAACAGCCAGAGAGCGAGAACCTTGGTGGAGATTATTAGGGAGGTAAGGAAAGAGACGTTTGATCGTGTTTCCTACAGGCGTGCGTTGAGATGCAATGTTGGTCCTGCTTCAAGAGAGTATGTTGCTATTCAATCGAGAACTGTGATGTTGAATGAGGTCGTGAAGATGCTGAAGGATGGTGGGGTTGACATTGTTGGAGTGTATGGAGTGGCCGGCGTGGGGAAAACTGCAATGGTGAAGGAATTGGCGTGGCAGGTTGAGAAGGATGGTTTGTTTGATGCGGTGGTGGTGGCCACCGTGACGGATTCGCCGGATGTGGGAAGGATCCGCAATGAGATTGCTGATGGGTTGGGGTTGAAGTTTGATGAGCTGACGGAGCTGGGGCGGGCGAGCCGGTTGCGCCAGAGGATCCGGCAGGAGCAGAGAATTCTTGTGGTGTTGGATGATGTGTGGGGGAAGCTCGATTTGACAAAGATTGGTGTGCCTTTTGGTGAGGACTACAAAGGTTGCAGATGCCAGTTGTTGGTCACATCCAGGAATCGTAATGTGTTGAGTTCTAATTTTGGTTCAGGGAAGTTTTATAGGCTTGAGGTTTTGTCTGAGGATGAAAGTTGGGAGTTGTTTGAGAAGAGGGCAGGGGATGCGGTTAGCGACCCAAGCATTCAATCAATGGCTGAAAAAGTAGCGAAAAGCTGTGCTGGATTGCCTCTTCTGATAGTCACAGTGGTGGAGGAATTGAAGAACAAGGATTTATATGCTTGGAAGGATGCACTGGAGCAGATAACGAGTTTTGAACTAGAAGGGGATCTTTATTCACCATTTCGTTCTGCTATTGAGCTGAGTTATGACCATTTGGAAAGTCAGGAACTAAAAACATTCTTCCTGCTTTTGGGTTCCATGGGAAATGGTTGCAGCACAAGAGATTTGTTGGTGTTTGGTTGGTGCCTGGGACTGCACAAACATGTTGACTCATTGGCAGATGGGAGAAACAGACTTCACAAATTGATAGACAACCTGAGAGCTGCTTGTTTGTTACTTGATGAGGGGAAAAGAGATTCTGTCGTGGCGCTTGAGGTGGTTCGACATGTGGCTGCCTCTATAGCATCCAGGGTCAAACCTTTCTTTACTGTGCAGAGAAACAAGGAATTTAAATGGCCCAGAATGGATTTCTTTAGAACTTGTCATCATATTTTCTTAGACAGGTGTTATATCCGCGAACTTCCTGAGGTGTTAGAATGTCCCAAGTTGAAGATACTCCAAATAAATAGTCAAGGTAACTATTTGAAAATCCCTGATGATTTTTTTGTTGAGATGAAAGAGTTGAAGGTGCTGAGTTTAGGAGGTCTAAATGGTACTCCATCGCTCCCTCCCTCTCTCAGCCTCTTGACAGACCTCCAAGCATTGTTTTTGTGTAAGTGCAAGTTGGAAGACATAGCTACTGTTGGGTCAATCACAAGTTTAGAGATTCTTAATTTGGAAAAATCTGAGCTTAAAGAGCTCCCTGCTGAAATAGGCGGATTAAATAATCTTCGGTTGCTAGATTTGACCGATTGCCCAACACTAGGAGGAATTCCTGGCAATGTGATTTCGAGGTTGACAAGCTTGGAAGAGCTCTACATGGGAAACTGTGATGTTCAAGGGGAGGCTAAGGAAAGCAAAACTCAAGACAATGATTCGAGTCTAGGTGAGTTAAAGCATTTGAATCAAATAACAACTTTGAATGTGCAGATAGAAGATACTTCAGTTTTTCCTAGAGACATGCTTAGCTTTGGGAGACTAGAAAGCTACAAGATTTTGATTGGGGATGGTTGGAAATGGTCTGAGGTGGAGTCTGAGAGTTACAAAACTTCAAGACTTCTTAAGTTAAATTCCGGTGCTGATCCAAGCATTCTAAAGGACTTTGGGATAAAGATGTTGATGAATAAAGCTGAAGATTTGTATTTAGCTGAACTGAAGGGTGTTCGAGAAGTACTTTACGAATTGAATGATGAAGGGTTCTCGCAATTGAAGTATCTCTGCATCCTAAACTGTGATGAAATGGAGAGCATTATTGGCTCAACGGAGTGGTCTTACAGCGATCATGCCTTCCCAAACTTGGAATCATTGATCCTTCACAATCTGATTAACATGGAGAGGATTTGCAGTGACCCCCTTCCAGCACAGGCCTTTAGGAAACTACAAGTTATCAAAGTAAAGGGTTGTGATAGGATGGAATTTCTTTTCTCGCATTCCATGGTTAAACACCTTTCTGAACTTGTTGAGATTGAGATTTCTGAATGCAAATCTATGACCAATATCTTATCTGGGCAAAGACAAGAGGATGCTGATGCTGGACAAACCGACAAGATCAGGCTCATAAACTTGAGTTCACTTACTCTACAATGCTTACCTTCCCTTGTTAGTATCTCTCCTGACTCGAGTACTGAGGCTTCTGAAAACGGCAATGGTTTCTCCAGTCAACTTTTTAATAACAAGGTACAAATACCACTTGTTCTTTTGTTTTCCAGACTTATAGCGATTCCAGTGCACTTTGAAAATTTGGTTTTTCAAATTTTCTTTCTGATATGGATACCGTTAAAAGAACATAGCTGAATTGATTAATGGAACTAAATCATTTTCTTTGTTGGTCAAATTTTACTGTTGTTAGTTAGAAAAGAATGTCGATCATTTTTTTTGATAATGATAATCTAACAGGTATAATCTTGGCAGGTTGAATTTCCGAACCTGGAGACCCTGAAGCTGTATTCAATCAATATCCACAAGATATGGAATCACCATCATTCTTACTTTGAAAACTTGACCTCTTTGACCGTAGATGGATGTGAAAGGTTGACATATATTTTCTCATACCCTGTGGCTATAAAACTTGTCAAGCTTGAACATCTTATACTTAGTTCGTGCAAATTCGTGGAAAATATATTTGTGCCTGATGAAAACTTGGGTCACACTCACATTCATCACTTTAGAAGATCCGCTCCAACAGAACTGGTGAGCATTTCAAATTGCTTCAAGCTTTTCTTTCGGTCAGTTCTTAGACTTATTGTTAGCATTCAATTGTGAAGCCTGAAACATGTTATTAACTGTATGATATAGATTCCAATTTTCACCAACCTAGAGACATTTGTGATTTCTCACATGGACAATTTGAAGGCAATATGGCCAGCTCTACTTCCTGAAAATTCGTTTTGTAAACTGAAAAAGATGGAAATAACATCCTGCAACAATCTCTTGAATGTGTTCCCATGTCATGTGCTAGACAAATTACAAAGCTTGGAATCACTGAATGTATGGAACTGTATGGCACTGGAAGTTGTATATGAAATTGATGCTATAAACAGAGAGCAAGAAGGTAGCAGTCAAAGAGTGCTGGACATTCCACTGAGAACTTTGTCTTTGGGTAACTTACCAAAGCTAAAGCATTTGTGGAATAAGGATCCTCAAGGAAATATCAAATTTCAAAACCTGTTTATGGTAAAAGCTTCTAAATGTCAAAGTCTAAAATATGTGTTTCCACTGTCTCTGGCCAAAGACCTTCTGCATCTCCAATTCCTTGAGATAAGTGATTGTGGTGTAGAGGAAATTATTGCAAGTGATAAGGGAGGGGTAGGGGCTCTTGGGTTTGTTTTCCCAAAATTAGTATCCATAAAACTTTTTAATTTGCCAGACCTTCAATGCTTTTGTAACGGAAATCACAACCTCAGATTTCCATTGTTGAATCAATTTTATGCTGTTGAATGCCCAAGAATGGAGACTTTCTCTGGGGGAATTTTAAGGGCATCGATTCTTAGAAAAATATTTATGACTCGGGAAGGAGATCAGTGGTACTGGGAAGGCGACCTTAATACAACTATAAGAAAGCTTGTCAATAGAGGTACGCAAGTGTTGATGAGAATTCTAGATTTTTAATTGCGATTCCTATATTTATGGTTTTAATTTGTTTCTCTGTAAAATCTTCAATGTACCATGTCATGTTATGTTGCGTATGCAGATCTCCAAACAAGATTAAGCATTTTGTAGAAATTTGAAGTCTGAAGTAGCAATCACTACAAAGTTTAGTTCTGGTGGAGCATGTTAGGAAGTTCTGCTTTGAAGACCATGGAGAAGTAAGAGAAACAGAACATGAGTAGAAAATTTTCTCGGCATGGCTGTTTTGGAGGAATAGGTAATACAGGTGTCACAAGAAACGGCATCACAATGACAAGCGCTACGGAAATTAGATACCATTTATTTCAGTAGTAATAGAATAGGATTATGTAAGTAATATATGTCAGCAAAAGTTTAACATATTTCTGTTGAAAACTTCTGTACTAATCTTATATCAACATTATTTATTATGTCATCGTATTCTTATCTTGCCTCAAAATTTGAGAGACATCTCATTAGTGGATAACAAATTGCACAATCTTGATGATGATACCAGGTAAACAACTTCCAGAATAAAATCTTGGAGCCTTTGGCTCACGCAATAATTTTTCATCGTTCAGCATAAGAATAACGGAGGACATGCCACGCCTCTCTTGTTTTTGTTATACACATAACAAATCCGCACGAATGCGTCGTATGACTTCACTAAAATGACATCGTGGGAATGTCATTCAGAATTCTAAGCTTCAAGGAAATGACAGTTTAATAAACCTGTTCTTTTCTTGGAAATCTTATATTTTATGTATAAATTTCTCCGTTATTATCTCGTAATTTAATATTTAGTTTTTAAGAAAACTAAAATATTTTTGCTTACTTCACCTTCATTATTGTTGACATTTTGTAAACTATTATTAACGGAGCATAAAAATACTCCCAAAATTTATTTCAGATTAAATCAACTTTTTTACTTAATTATTTTTATTTAATTTTTTGTACGAGTGCAAACTAATATTAATACAATGAAAGGAAATTATAAGATTTTATTCAATTAAATATACGCAAAAAATATATTAAATATTAAATACGCCTATATAATTAAATTTAATGCTCCATACTTGTTTCTTGCTATCGTATTGCGATTGCTAATATTGTTACAAGATTTTACTGTAGAAGGAAATGTTATAACTTCTATCAATACGTAAAAGCAAGCATTAAATGAGTAAGAAAATGTGAGAATGTTAAGTCGTTACGTCTTTAAAAATCCGAAGCATCAATATGTCATCATACTTAATAATCTCCTTCTCTCTTAAAAATATTAAATTTTACGTATTAAATGCTTTATCTTCAATAATATTTCATGATTATCAAATATTGTATCTACAGCTTCATTAATTATTTTTATAGTCATTAGCATATGTAAATTATTATAAAGAGGAGCAGAAATAAAGATATTTACAAAACCATTTCAGTTAAATAAAATTCGTACTTAATTATTTTTACTTAACTATTTTATCTTTATTTTTTTATATATGTATAAAAAAATCACTAATATTAATAAAAGAAAATTCTCATAGCATTTGTATTAAGTTTTTTAAATGATAAATAAGAATATATTACCGATCTTATTTTTGTTATTTTTACACGTTAAAATATCTAGGTAAATTGGTTAGTATAAAAAATATGTATAACACATGACACGAGTTAGCAAACATTTTATATATAGAGAGATAAATATCAAATGGTGGTTTTCTACTAAACATCAAAAGTTTTCGTAACAATAAAAGTACCTTAAATTGCACTTTCTCATCTCAGTTTAAGGGCGTTGGAATATTAAAATATATATATATATATATATATATATATATATATATATATATATATATACCACTTTCTGAAACAAATTTATTAAAATAACCTATTTTTGTCATTAAATGCTAGTTAGATTGAGATAAAAGGAGTAAATGATTTGAGGATAAATTCGTAATAAAAGATTAATATTTTATTGAAATATGAAAAGAATTGTCAATTTAAAATTAGTGCATGGTGACGGTGTAAGTACGTTTTATCTATTTAAATTATATTTTTCGAAATAAGGAGATTCTAAATTAGCGATTCCTTGTATAAAATGAAATTTTTTACTGCAAAGGACTAAATTCAATGACAACCAAGCACTTGAGCACGGCACTGAATTCAAGATTCCACGATGCAAACACGAAGTCTAGAAGTTATAATATGCTTAGTCGCACTAAATATATTAATGTGAAAAAATATAAAATAAAATTATTTGGAAGTTTATATTTAAACAATGTGATTAATGTTTCACTGTAGCACTCTACAGAGTTTTCCTATATGTAAAAAGAAATAGATTCAATTAACCCCTCATCATAATACATATAGAATAAATTCTATAAATAACAGTTTCAATACATGTGTACAACATTGATGAGGGATCGTATTCTTATAAATGATTTCATACCAATTATTTTGTATATAAACCCTTTCGCTTCATACATTCAATTATAATATCAACAACAAGGCTAAATTTATCGTTATTTGTATTGCAGTTTTGTTTTGGAGATCAAGATGGCTAAGATTTCTTTCACTTTGATTTTCACTCTTACCCTAATCATTACAGGTATATATAAAAAAATTTCTATATTTTTTTTATTATTATCCAAGTTCTAGTTGTGTTGTAAAAACAATATCGGGTTTCATTGATATATCCCTCGTTTAGCAGCCGTTTTACGTGGTACTAATTAATGCAGTAGACTAATGGTTCTATATCATCATAGTTTTATTGAGGCATGTGATGTATGTCTCTGTATCTTTGTGAAGAACATATTTGTAATATTCCTTACATTTATTTTTCTTTCTCTTCCTTTAACATTTTCATAGCCATCTCAAGAACAAGTGGAGCAATGCCAGAAAAACAGTGTATGCAAGTATTGGATCCAAATCACTGCAACCACAATTCCTGTCGTTTGAATTGTGAGGAACAGTATCACGGAATTGTATATTGCGTTGACGTAAATCCCTACAAATGTGTTTGTATATACGATTGTCCTCGATAGAAGGACATGTCCTAATGTTCAATTTGGAATACACAAGAATAAGAAAATAAAATGATTATTGTCACTCTATACTTTACTATTAGTGTGTCTATATTTTATTTTTCGACGATGTTACAAAAAACGTACTTAGCCAATGATTTCTAAACATAAAACAGTAGAATTAACGGGAAAATAAGTGTTGAGAACGAAAGCACATGTAGATGTCTTCTTGCTTACTACTTTTTTTTTTCTTTTTTCTTTTTGAATTCAGATGAGTATTATGACCTAAAATCAAAGAGTTCAACAAACGTAATTTGATTTAACCGGTACATTGAAAAAGTAAATAACCAATTCAAATTCGAGAATGCCAGATCTTTTTAATAATCCATTTAGTAAACAGAAAATAAATAAAATAGAAATAAATAGTCGAAATATGATGTTCGATATAAAAAAAATGGAGTGAAAAAAAATAAAATAAAAGAAGAGAAATATATAAGAAGATTATTTGGTTGAAATAAAATAAATAAATAATAAAATAAAAATTAATATTTGTGATTTTTAAATTTAATAAAAATAAATATCATTATTGTTTTTCAAATGTAATTGATAATCAATATTTAATTACTTTTTATTGCTAATTAGACAAATTTTTTTCTTTTTATTTTATTTTTTTATTATTCAGAATAATTTTAATATTATTATCATTTATTTTGTACTACTATTGTAATAATATAAAAACATCTTAAGTGAGATAAAAGTTTTATAGTAAACACTTGATTATTTCATTACTAAAAAGATTTGGTATAAATAGAAATCAGTTAAATAGTTTTCATTATTTCTTTATAAGAAAGAACCTTCTCCTCCTTTACTTTCTATTTAAAAGTTTTATAATAGACATTTGATTATTCTATTATTAAAAAAAATTAATATAAATAGAAATAATTTAAACATAATTCATTTTATATTATTTCTTTGAAAGAAAGAAATATCTCTTCCCTCTACTTTTTTATCTAAAAATTCTAACCTTCTTTACTCGTTTGTATGAAGATCAAAATATATTGTAGAACTCTTTGTGAAGAGACTTACCCTAATATTAGATCATTTTAGAGAGTAGAGTAAGTTACATTTTTGTTCTTTTTAAAGTCGTTTGGGTTTGGGGTTTTCATGTAGGGACCATGGGTTGCATGTCTAGTTTAGAAACTCTTGATAAATCTCTATTTAATTAAAATTTAAAGTATGATCAAATCAATGATATGATTTCTTCTTGTGTAGATATTGCTTTCTTCTTGTGTATATGATTTTGGTTAGTGATGGAAAACCTTTACACAGGGGACCAACCACAAGAAGAATGGTCGGGGGCATTCAAGAAAATTGAGTATCATCTGAGATGGGTGGGCCTAAGCTATTATTGGGTTGTATTTTGGATCAAGTAGTATAGGACTTTATTGGGTTACATTTGGCCCTTGAATTGGACTCGAGCATTGTAAAGTATAATTTTGGTCCTAGAGTATATGTGCTTTGGTGTGAGACACATAAGACACTAGTGCAGAAAAAGCCTATTACAAAGGTTATTTTGGACTTATTACATCGGCCATATCACCGATGTGATCGTTTCTGATGTAGTAAGTGTTTGATATATTACATCGTTTGCTGACCCGCTGTAATAGCTATAACATATTACATCGGTGCAACTTTAACCGCTGTAAGAGCTTCAAAAATAAGAAATCAGAACCAGAACATATTACATCAGTTAAGGTAAGAACCGATGTAATATATTGTATATTACATCGGTTATGGTCACAACCGATGTAATAGGGATATGTTTTTTTTTCAAAAGTTAACTTGTTTTGGGAACTATCCAATAACTTGCAAAAGTCACAAAAAATCCAGATTCCAAACAATTCAAATTTTCGTTTCCTAAGATACAATCATTTACTAAATCCTATCAAAACTATTAGGCTAAATGTTAAGGCCACAAAATACCTTACATATCCAAAATAAAACATTAATTTCTAATGGCTATCAAAACTAATGTTTTAGCCTAAAAAAATATCTTGCCCATTCCTTGGGAATTTCTTCAATTTTATCTTTACCCAATGGCTCGACTCCATCAAAAACCTGAAATATGAAATATATTAATTATGGTGTATCATAGGAAGCAAAGTTAATCATCAATAATTGAATTAACTCCGGCCCATGAATCAACAAAGGTGGCACGAGCTATAGTCCACATCCAATGCATAACGTAGTATCCATACTCAAAGCTTCCATGTTGCCTATTGCACTAATATATGAAATTTATGTAATTAATATATGAAGAACTAAGACATCTTAGTTGATAATATGTAGATTCAATGCAAAGTACATACCTTAGGATAAATCCAATCCAGATGAGATGAAGATGTAGTGGATTTACCATCCAAGACACCACTTACATTAATATCACTAAAATAAAAGTCATTAGTAATTTACAATATAATCATGATAAAACACATTACATTTTTAATGAACACATACCTTTGTATTAAAGTTTTCATTACATGTTGATATTTCTATTTTTTTTAATGTTTTTGAATTATTTGAAAAATAGTATTAAATGATGTGAGTGGCCAGATAAACACTAAAGGAGAAAGAAAACGTTTTTCATTTTTTAGATTTTTTATATTTTTGTGAATTTTCATGATTTTCAAATACTTTTGGTTCTTTAAAAAAAACATGTGTACAAAAAGATGGGAAAAAAATAAAATGAAGGTAAAAAAAATAAAACAATTTTCGGAGGGTGTAGGCATAAAACACAATGGGGTGTAATGAGTAAAAAATTGAAAATAGAGTAAAAATACAAGAAAGGTGTAAATTGTGAAAATTTGGGTGTAGTTAGCAAACACAATCAGACCCAAAACAATACCAATAGAAAACATGGGGTGCGAGATTAACAATTATGGAGGTGCACAAAGAAGTTTCTAAAGTAAAGGAGGGTGTGAGAAATAAGTTAAAGGTGCGAAAAGTAAAGAAAAAAAGCAAGCCCAAAAATGACAATAAAACATGCAAAGAGACTGGATTCAGTAAAATAGGGTGTTGCACAAAGGAAATGAAAACACAATCAGACCCAAAACAAGACCAACAGAAAACATGGGGTGCGAGATTAACAATTATGGAGGTGCGCGAAGAAGTTTCTAAAGCAAAGGAGGGTGTGAGAAATAAGTTAAAGGTGCGGAAAGTAAAGAAAAAAAAAGCAAGCCCAAAAATGACAATAAAACATGCAGAGAGAGTGGAGTAGCCCAAATCAAACAAAAAGTGGCAGGACAAAAAATTGGTCAAGAAGTAGCCTAGTCTCCTTTCTTCTCAAAATAGAAACCACGAAGGTTTATTTTTCTCCTCTCAGCCATGGAACCAAAACCAGCACCAACCATCAATAATGCCACACCTATTCCGGCAGGCCAGGAATGCTGGCGACAACACCGACCACCACCAGAAGTTTCACTGGCGACAACGCATTTTGTTTCTTCCTTCTTCTCCATCGTGTGCGACACCCTTTCTTCTCATAATTGTTCACCAAAACAACACCTCCATCTTTACTTCACCTCGCCGCCTCAAGGTCGTCGCCGTCGAGGAAATCACCGATGTCGTTGGTGCGAATAGGGGGTGCATCTTCTCCTCTAATCTGTGAGCTCTCCAAGACCGAACATAGGTCCCCCAACGACAATGTTGGTGATCGAAACTGGAGCCACTACCGTGACCACATCAGGGTTATCACCACAACCGTAATTCACTGCCGCCACCCCTAGCGTGCTATTCGAAGATTGTGATGATGAATTTGGAGTGTTGGATTGTTTTGTTTGTGGTGTATGCGGCGGAAAGGTGGTGATGATTGAAGGAATTGGTGTTTGGGATGCTAATGGGGTAAGGATGTTAGAATGAACGAGCAAAGAATGGTGAGGATCTATTATTTGGTTATGTGGTGATGAATGATGGTGAAAGATTTTGTTTCAAGTGCGGGCTACAGGAAAAGGAATATGGGGATGATTGGTTTCGATGAAGGTGAATGAATGAAGGAATGGAAAGGATGATGGTGATAGAACTTTGTTAAAGGCTGGAGGTACGATGAGGGCGTGAGGATTCAGTCGAGGGTGATAGTGATTTCGATTAAAACAACACTGTGATTCAAGCAATAATAATGTAGTAACGTACACAACAAATTCAATATGAGTCAAGTAAATGACATGCAAAGCTCGATATACAACTACACTGTGTTCATTTTCAAGCACAACACAACTGCATCACGTTCACCTCAAACATTCAAGCATTCAGATGGAGTACTTACTTCTGGCGGTCCCTATCAGTTGTGTTGGTGGCTTCACGTCTCAAACAATCCTTCCCCTTGGCTCGCTTCTCTTCTCTATTTTTTCTCCTTGATGTTATTATGCACTATATTTTTGAAACTGTAAAATCCCTCCTTCGAGGGAGCTACTCCTTGTGTTCTGTTCTTATTTTTTTGAATTCCTTCCTCCAACCTCGAGTTATAAGACTGAAAGCAGATGTTGCTTGCTGCTCCTTCAGCCATCATGAGTATGGCAAGCCAGTCACCACACGTAATTCCCAATTCACACACAAAAAGAATGATAGCATAATTGTTGCACCGTTGAACATTTCTCAATTAACTAAAAGAGGAAGATATAAGTTGGTTGTTAAAGAGTCTCTAATTTGACTTTTTGTTTTTTTTTCTATTTATTCCTTTTTTTAAATTAATTTGAAGATTAATGTTTATTATTATTATTTTTTATTGTTTTTTTAACTAAAATGAAAAACAAAATGAGGTCATAATAAAAGAAAAAAAAATAATATAATAATACTAATAATAATAATAATAATAATAAAAGCAAAATAAAAAATAAAATAAAATAATAATAATAATAATACTAATAATAAAAAAAAGATAAAATAAGTAAACATATATATATATATATATATATATATATATATATATATATATATTCTCTCTCAAACTAAAACATATTTTTTACTTTTTATCTTTATTTTTTTTAATTTTTTTTCTCAATTCAAATTTAATTTTTTTTTCATTATTATTTTTTATCACTATTATCCGAACAAAATTGGATGTTGACAGGTAGTAGTCGTCAATTATACAAGTCATTTAGTGGGTGGAAGTTGTGTCAGATGTTAAGGAGGCTCCGATAAAAGAGGTAGCTGAATCCAACCTTCCATAAAAGAATGGATATGAATAGGTATCCCCAATTGTGACATGCCAATTTTCGCTGTTCTGGTGGTCTCGACTACTGGAGTCGTGGCTTGGGTGCATTTGTGTGTTCGAGAAGGATGTGACGCACTATATTGTGTCGTTGGAGCGTGTTAGTGTTGTGGAGAGCGTGTGCCACGAACAAGAGCAAGTCGAAGAGGACTTTTTCTACATGTATATGTGTCACTTCTCGTAATTGCATTTGCGACTTCCATTCAATGACTTCACTATGAGGGTGCTATGTTTGTTGAACATCGCATCTACCTTGCTGCATCCTAACAGTTGGGTGTATTTGCAAGCATTTAGGCTGCTGTGTCGGCCATTGTATCTTCAACCGTCTCCTTAAAGATTCCTTTATTCTACGATACTTGTCCTAAGGATCCGATTACATGGCTATCCTTGGTAAGTTTACCCAGAATAAGCATTTTGACGCGTTTTCGCAGTCCTAGAGAATTTATGGATAAAGTCTTCAAGGTTGTGGTAAAGTCGACTAGTCGCTCAATATTTTATGACGACAATAGGAATACCAAGTTTCCTTTTTTTTTTGGACCGACAATCCATGGCGCTATAAGGGCACAAAAAGGAGGAGTTGTCAGTGGAGGATAGGTGGATCGTAGAGATACTTGAGAAGTTTTGTAATAAGTTGCTTACTAAATGCTTAGTCAAGATTTATTTATTCGTTCATCCCCTTGTTAATTTAGAAGATATCTTTACTTAGACTGCTTGCTTTTCTTGTAATATGAATACTAATGAATGGTATTGCCTTTATGTAGGTCATATGGCTCAACAAGGGAAGAAAACTTTGAGCTTGTTCAAGAGTCTTAAGAAGGAGCTAGTGGAAGAGGCTAAGAAAGTCGGGCACTTCAAAGTGTGGAACATGAAGGAGCCATTTGTAGAGTTTCAAGTACAAGACGGAACAAAGAGGAAAGCAATGGTGCCTGTCCAAAAAAGAGTGGGGAAAGATGTTAAAAAGGTCAGGGCTGAACTCTTGGGTCCTGGTTCTTCAACTACAGTCAAGAAGCCAAAATCTGGCAGTTGGAGTCTTCAGAGACAACTTTTTGCCCGGACATTGAAATAAGCTTGGATGAGGCTATTTTTACTTCGCTAGACAACATGGAACCAAATGCCTTGGTGAAGGTTATGGTGGAGTTTAACATCAAAGCTCTGATCTTGAGCCGGAAGGTCGGCGAAATGCTAGAGAAGTAGCTGAAGGAGAAGGAAAAAGAAAAGATGGTGAAGATGGAAGAAGAGCTGACCTAACTGCAGACAACTCATGAGGAGGAAAAAAATGGCTTGGGCGAATGAGAGGGAAGAATTAATAGCTAAGAAGAAGCGACTAAGTTCTTGGAAACTCTGATGCTTGGATTTCGAGTAGAAATATAAGGAGAAGGTGAAGGATCTAGAGGTTGACAATAAGGAGCTGAAAGATATCAAGGTATAGATGTCAAGCTTAAGGACTTGAAGAAATATGTGGTGCAAGAGCACATAAATGGCATTAATAAAGGTTTGCGGCAAGCGACACTTTTCCATAGCGAGGTGAATGTTGATGATCCTTATTATGATGTTAACAAGAATGTCTTTGAGGGTCGACTGCTACATAAGAAAGAGATGGAGGCCACAAAAACTTCGGAGGAACGTGAAACCAACAATGCTGGCACCGTTGTTGGGGAAGATGAAGCAGCCAACGAGGAGGTTGAAGTTGTTGAGGAGTAGGCAATACTTGGATATGTATTTTGTTGTTGTTTTGTTTAGCCAGATGTGATTTGATCCTAAAAACTTTAGGAACTTCTATAATAATTAGTACTTCATTTACTTTGCAATGACTTGAAAAATGTATGTGTGAACTTTTTCACGAATATATTAAATCTTATTTCGGATATTCTTCATAAAATTCTTTTGTTCATTTCGTGGATGTTAATTTATCATGATTAATTCGCGTAATAGATTGACTTTTTTATCATAACCGCCCGTTTATGTATAGGGAAATTATGACAACTTTTTTGTTCGACCAAGACCGCATATTTAATTTGTTGGTAAGAATTTGGTTTTGTTTAATTAGGACCACTTAGTGGTGGGAATTGTGATAATTGTTTTTATTCGACCCAAATCGTGTACTTAAGTAGGTGGTAGGGAAGTTGGTATGTTCAACCAGAACCACTTACTAGTAGGGAACTTATGATAATTGTCTTGTTCGACCAGGATTGCTTAATTAAGTAGGCAGTAAGGAACTCGTTATATTCAACCAGGACTGCTTACTTGAGTAGGCGGCAGGGAACTAGTTTTGTTCAATTAAGACCGCCTACTTAGCCGGTAGGAAACTTATTTTGTTCAACTAGGACCTCCTACTTAAGTAGGCGACAGGGGACTATTTTGTTCAACTAGGACCGCCTAATTAAGTAGATGGTAGGGAACTCGTTTTGTTCAACCAGGACTGCCTACTTCAGTAGGTAGTAGGGAACTAGTCTTGTTCAACAAGGACCGCCTACTTAAGTAGGCAACAGAGAACTAGTAGAGAAATTTGGCAAGTAGTGTTTCAAAAGAAGGAACCCTTATTTTGTTGATGGAGGGGTGCCTCGTTAAAAACTCCCTGACCAAAACCCTCCTTAGGAAAAAAGACCGAGCGAGGAAAAAGAGTACACTTAGGGTTACATTTGATTGTTTATCTTTACAGCCTGGTCATAACGTGTTTCAGCTAAAATAAAATTTGAAATGAGATACATTCCAAGTATTTGGTATTACCTCTTTTGATAATTGTTCTAGCCTGTAAGCTCCATTTTTGACATCTGTAAAGGTGATCCCAATTAGCCGAGAACTTTCCATCCTTTTGTCTTACACTGCAAGCCATTCACCACACAAGATCTCTTTTCACGAATGCTCGTGGTTGAAGCTTAGAGTTATACTTTGTTGTAGCTCTCTGTTTAGCTACCATATTTCTAATCTGAGTTTTTTCTCACAATTTTGTTAGCAAGTCTAGGCTTGTGCGAAGACATTCCTAGATAAGCTTGTCATCGTAGTTCTTTCTTCGCAGCAAGGTTCTCCTATTTCGACCATTTAATAAATTCTTAAATATTTTTGAACAACGTTCACATCTTTCTGACATCTCACAAAAGCTTAAACAATAATTTAAAAAATAATTTTTATAACATAAACATCAATGTATCATTACAAGTGAAAATTATAAATTCTTAAAACTTTAAAAGATATAAAAAAATCACGAATGATTTCAATTTCAATATTTTTTTTTCTAAATTAGGATATATATTACCAAAATTGAAATTAAACATATATAGTTATAAAGTTTAAATTTAAAGTTTTAAATTGTATAAAACTATAAAAAATGGGAACAAAGTTTTAAATGTGAAATTCAAAATTCAAAAAATTGTGAAAAAATGACTCTAATAGAGGAGCCTACCAAATGTCTAACCTTTGTATTTGTTCAGAGTCTATTCTTTTTATTTGTCTGTATGGTCTACATTTTGTAGTTTTCAATCGTTTACTATATATTTATATTTTGTTTGCATCGTCTAACGTTTGTATTTTTAAAGAATCTACTATTTATATTTATATGCATGGTCTATCATGTGTAGCTTTATACCGTCTACTCTTCACATTTTTTGTATCGTCTAACTTTTATATTTTTATAGGGTCTACTCAACAATTTCTATATTGTTCATCACTTTTATTATTAGGGAATCTACTATTAATTTTTTCTACATTTTTTACTCAATATTCATTTAAAATTGAATTTGATTTCTTAATTTTAATTAACTCAATCTTAATATATTATTTAAAATAATTATACATAATAATTTTTGTTAAAAATATATAAAAATAATTCAAATACCCACCATAGACAACCACCGCAACACCCACCATAGGCGCGTTTCGCCGGCGTTGGCAGCGAGCCTCCTCCTTTGATTTCTCTCTTTTACGCGAGGGTTTGCCTCCTCCGTGCTTACTTTCGCGTGCTCTTTTCCCAGCCTCCACGTTAGCCAGCGTCGTCTGCCACCAACACCCTCGTTAGAGATTTCACAACCGAAGAACACCCTTCTCTCTTTACTTATTCTCTCCTTGTGTGGTTATTGATTGTTGATAGTGAAGAGTGATGATGGGTTCATTGGTTATGGACTCTATTTTTCTGGTGTTATGTTGGTGGTGGTGTTGGAATTTTAAATGGATGATGCATATTGGATTCTATTGTATGATTGGGAGAATTGAAATTTCTGGCTTATGAAGGATGTGATTGCACCTTTAATAGGTTGGTATCATCCATGCTATCAACAAGCTTCATAATGACCTGCCTGGTTTGAACTTGGCAGTCTCACTGCACGCACCAGCCCAAGACATCCGTTGTCAGATAATGCCTGTTGCTCGTGCTTTCCCTTTTGTTAACGATTTTTAGTGATTTTGGAGGCTTTAATATTTCGTTATTGACTACAGTCTGCAGAAAATACTGATAAACATTTATGCCTGTCACTATAATTCCCAAGCCACCCTTATGCTCCAAAATGCAGCCACTGATGAATGGTGGTGTTATGACAGTGACATACCTCTACTATGTCATGAAAAATAAGACTACAATAGTAATACTTAACTTCTAACAAATTAATTTAGCTTAAATGTTCATGTTACACTCATAACCTTAATTTTTAATGAACAAAACATGGCGAAGTGCATTATGTGGCTATAATTTGGGTCATGGCTGTCTAATATTTTGTTTCTAATGTTGATTAAGAGACGAAGGAGAATCTGTTAGAATTTTAATCTTGATGACTTTGCGGCAAAGAACATGGCGATCCAAGTGTAATACTTTGAATCCAAACTGAAAATGTATGAATTATGAGAAGAATAAAGAGATTTATGTAATGACTTTTTGGAGTTTTTCTTCTTTGAGACGAATATAAAATATGTCATTGTCATAACACCTACAGCTATTTATCTGCTCCATTACGCAATGCTAAGTACTAACCTTTTGCATATGATCTGAATTATGAAATAGGTGGTGAACTTAATACCTTTCAACATCTATATAACTTCAATTTAATTCTTGCCCTCAATTTTAAATGTCTCCTGGTTCATGTATTTTTTGTTTTAGTTTAATCTTACATAAATTAGAATTAGAAGTGTAGAACTATAGAGGTCATGGTGCATTGGCCGAAGTGCAACCAAGATGATATGAATGTGTAAGAATCTTTTAGGTTTGACAGAATTGGAGAAGGAAAATTTTTTGTGAGAATAATATTTTAAAACTAAGTTTAGAAGTATTGATTTTGTTTAATTTCTAGTACCTAAAAATTTATAAAATTACAATACTTATTTGTTTCTTCTAGTCTTATTCTAAAATTATGTTGCCTCTAATATAAATTATGTCTTAAGCTCACTATAAATTCATTTATTGGATCTAATGTGGATTAGAATTGGCATTTGCATAAACAAGATAAAAAAATGCCTTTGAAAACAAGGCACCTTGAACCATCTATACGTCAAGGCGTAGGTCGTTCATGACCGTTGTGTTAACTTATACACTATATCATATTTTTTGAAATTAAGTCTTCAACTAACTATTAGTCAATAGTACAAGCTTCTTTCGCCCAATTCTCAAATAATATAAGACACAAAGAGTTAGAGAAACAATAAATTACAATTAACAATAATTTTTTTTTATATATTTTAGAGAAACGTCGTTCATTCTCAACCTGGGTTTGAATCTCCAGCAGGATGTTGCCGATGACGACGAAGGCGAGGAAGTCGCCGAGCTCGATGCGAAGGAAGGAGAAGAAGCCGCCGGCAACTGGAACGCGTCGACAGCGAACTCAGTGTAGCAAAGGGGGGAGAGGAAGGCGGAGAAGCCGGAGGCTCCATAGGAGAGGACGATGGCAGGGCCAACTGAAAATAGGATCCTGACATGCCATTCCGTTTGACAGGTGTCAATTGAAAGAGTTTAAAATTGAGGACTAATTCCATCCAATTCAAAATGCCATGAACTAAAATAGTGCAAACGTTAGGTGAGGGACTAAAATAAAAAATTAGCAATAGTTGAGGGACGAAAAACGTAATTAACCCTAAATTTAATTATACTTTTATAATTTCAAATTAATTTAATAATTATACTATAATTTTAAATTTTTAAAATTCGGTGCCTCGTGCACTACACGAGTAGAAATACTAGTATATAAACAAATTATGAACAATTTAAGTCATTGGTAAATAAAACACAGTTAACTAAAAAAAACACAAATCCCTGACAACGACCTCAAACTTGTTATTAGGGATGGCAAAATGGGCCGGCCCGTCGGGCCCGGCCCGCTAGCCCGTCATTAAATACATAGGCCAGGTCCAGAAATTCAGCCCGTCAACCCATGACAGCCCGGCCCGTCAAGCCCGCTGGCCCGTCGGGCCAACCCACGAGCCAAAATGGGTCGGCCCGCGGGCTGTATCACTTAATAAAAAAAACAGCACGTGCACATTTTTTCAGTATCCCTCCCTCACACACACTCTGCGCCGAGACACCTCACACACTCTGTGATTGCGTCTCTTCTTCTC
>Ga0214543_1004489_pt1 | contig 26384 bp, 28 predicted proteins | sample CNSS2metaG_FD_160094 | JGI IMG/M metagenome (GOLD analysis project Ga0214543, IMG submission 160094) | Root nodule microbial communities from cowpea collected in UCLA plant growth center, Los Angeles, California, USA - CNSS2 | ecosystem: Host-associated > Plants > Roots > Nodule | place: USA... | reverse complement strand
ATTTTTAAAACAAAAATTAAAAAAATAACTAATTTTGTCTATAAAAAAGGAGAAACTATTAATATTTATATAAAAATATTTGGTAGTTATCATTATGTATTCTTTTAATTTTAAATTATAAATATTTGTTGTACTCTGAAATTTTTAAGACGTGGGACTGGAATGAGGAAGCAAACAAATATATTTCATTCATGAATTTAACTTATTAAACTTTAATAAATATTTTTTTGAAGCATGAGCTTTATTTCAATTTTGTTTGTTGAAAAATTTAGAAAATTTAGATTTTACCTCGATTTGCATTTATTTTAAAAATAAATTGTAACTTATGATTTTCATTTACTTCACTATTATAATTCTTAAACAGTAAATATTATGGTATCAAATAACATGAAAATTATATTTGAAAGTATTCACTCTCAAAACTACGAAACATTTCAATAAATATCGTGTAATATTTTGTAAATTCCACACCAAATCCTAATTAATTTATTGTATTACCATTTTTAGTTTAATTTATTTTAAAAACAATAGTTACTTTCTCTAATGTAAACAGAAGAAAAATATAAGAAACAATTAGATCAAAGTACATAAACGCCAAAAATAGTTAGATAAAAAGTTTTTATAAACCTGATGTTAAATCTGTCGTAGTGAACCATATTAGACATGTAGCAACCCTAGAAAATACCATCATTGGAAAAAAAATAGTTAGATCTGAGAAAATAAAAGAAGAATATGATTTGTTCGCTTGAGAAAGGTCAAAATGAAAACGAAATCTGCGTAATAAAACCATATGTCGCAGTGAACCATATTAGTCCTGTACAAAAACGAAACAAATAGTTAGATTTGATAAAATATAAGAAGAAAATGAGTTGTTCGGTTGAGAAAACTCAAAATAAAATCGACTTCTGGGTTTAAACCTGTAAAAAAACGCATGAAAAACTTAGATCTGACAAAATATAAGAAGAAAAATAGATGTTCGGTTGAGAAAACTCAAAATAAAAACGACTTCTGGGTTTAAACCTGTAAAAAAACGCATGAAAAAGATAGATCTGACAAAAAATAAGAAGAAAATGAGTTGTTCGCTTTAGAAAACTCAAAATAAAATCGACTTCTGTGTTCTTACCTGTAAAAAAGCGCATGAAAAAGTTAGATCTGACAAAATATAAGAAGAAAATGAGTTGTTTGCTTGAAAAACTCGAAATAAAATCGACTTCTGGGTTCTTACCTGTAAAAAAACGCATGAAAAAGTTAGATCTGACAAAATATAAGAAGAAAATGAGATGCTTTCTTGAGAAAAATCAAAATAAATACGACTTCTTGGTTTAAACCTCTGAAAAAACGAATGAAAAAGATGGATCTGACAAAAAATAAGAAGAAATGAGTTGTTCGGTTGAGAAAACTCTAAATAAAATCGACTTTTGGTTTTAAACTTGTAAAAAAACGCATCAAAAAGTTAGATATCAGAAAATATAAGAAGAAGATGAGTTGTTCGGTTGAGAAAACTCAAAATAAATTCGACTTCTGGGTTAAAACCTGTAAAAAAACGCATGAAAAAAAGTTAGATCTCACAAAATATAAGAAGAAAATGAGTTGTTCGGTTGAGAAAACTCAAAATAAAATCGACTTTTGGGGTTAAACCTGTAAAAAAAGGCATGAGAAAGTTAGATCTGACAAAATATAAGAACAAAAATAGATGTTAGATTCACAAAAATCAAAATAAAAACGACTTCTGGATTTAAACTTGTCAAAAACGCTTAAAAAAGTTAGATCTGAAAAAATATAAGAAGATGAACGGTTTGCTTGCTTGAGAAAGGTGATATATTCAGATTTTCTCATTTGAAATAGCTGAAAAGAGGAAGATGAAGAGGATAAAAAAATATTCATTCTCCACTTTCTCTTTGTTTCTAATTCTTTGGTTTAGCTCTTGTTCTGTTTCTGTCACAGGACTTATCAACCACAGCTCTTGTGTTAGTCTAATGGGTTGGCTTGAATTTTTCCTACTTCATAGGTTTAAGCTTTCATGAGGACATGAAAAACTTTAAATTTGTGCTATTTTGATAATTGGCATTATCATGTGTTTTTAATATGTTTATGTTGATCTTAGTATTTTATTATTATCCTTTTAGATAATCAAGGTTTTATTTAATAATTTTTGAAATAGAAATATTTGGTTTTCATTTGTGGAATATTTTGTAGATAAGTGGGAATCACATGGATTTAAGAAGATTATCAATATAGTTGGATAATTCAGTTATCAAAAGAATCAATTATTAATGGAGTTGGTCACTTCAATTACAATTTCAAGTGCAAATTTGAGGCCTAGCCCAACAAATTGTGCATCCTGAAACACTTTAAAAAGAAGACCACAGGTCTAAAATATCGAGTCAGTTCAGAACGAAGGTCAAGATGACTCAGTTTGGGTTAGGTCGAGCTGAGCCCGCCCAAGTTGAAGAAACAAGCGAAAGTCAAGCCGAGACGGCCAGGGCCGAAGGTCGAGCCAAGTTGACCTGGGCCAAAGGTCGATCTGAATCGTCCCGGGTCTAAAGTCAAGCCAAGTCATCCTAGTCCAAAGGTCGAGCCGAGCCGTCCTCGAGCCGAAGGTCGAGCCAGGCTGTAATGTCCCAAAACGCTTAATAAAATAATATTGCTTAATAAAATAAATAATTTATAAATAAACTTAAAATCATCATAAATTTATTTTCCCAAAATGCGAAAAATTTAAATATATTCCCAAAATGTGAGAAATTTAAAATTCGTCCAACGCACATATAATGAAATTCATAAATCCATAATGATTAAAACAAGTTTCAAAACCCAACCGGAAATTATATAACACTCTATCAAATAGTTCATAAAATCTCCCCAGATAGCCCTCTCTCCACCTCTATGCATCACCAGCATCACCGCCTCGTGTGACAAACAAAAAGGGTGAGCTCATATCAACATAGAATTCAATAATATATATATCCACCCAAGATACTCTAACTAACTTAATGTTTAATCTTACACCCTTGTTGCCCCAAGGTTTATTGAACATTGTCTCATTATATAAATTAAACTACTAACCCAAGCACACCATACAATTACTTACCCATGGACCCAGGATATATCATGGTTCCAGTGACCTCCCCGCCCATAATCCAACACACGTGATCTATTCAGCAACTCTCAAGTGTGAGCACAAAACATTCCATAACACTCTCAATAATTGTTAATTTATTATTATTATCAAATAAAAAAGAAACATTCCATAAAACAAATTTTAAAAAAAATGATTTATTAATATTCAATTTATAAAGAAAGATAATAAATATAATAAAATATGGCTCAATTCTTATACAAATTCAGTTGAGCTTGATGTTTTACATTGGTGGAAGGTCAACTCAACTAAATTTCATATCCTTGCAAACATGGCTCGAGAGGTATTAGCCATTCCTATCTCTACTGTAGCATCAGAGTGTGCATTTAGTACAAGAGGTGTTAATATGATAAATCTCAGATTAATCGTATTACATGTGTAAAGACCGAGTCCAACCAAGATTATTCTCAACTATCTCTGCTTCAAGGATGCGTTTCAATTTGGGAAAGATTATGTATGTGTTTTGAGTCCAATCCAGGAATTAACACTACTTTAATCTAAAACGTCAAAATTTATTGAGTTTATGGATATTTTTTCTTATATAGTATTTTAACTTTGTCATTTTCATTCAATGTGAGAATTAGAATCACATTGGAATTATTCTGAACAAAAATCAATAAAGAAATCATAATTTGAACAAATGAAAAAGTTTTGTTAGATAAATTAGTAGAAATTCAAATACGCTCAAAATAGGTAGAATTTGAAATTCTTCTCACTCAACCTCACACTCTAGACTCTATGGTAGAGTTGTCAATTTGGCCCAATCCATAGGGCTTGGTCCTAACCCCCGTAGGTTATAGGGCCAAAAAAGCCCACAAGGCCAAAAAGCCCCACATTAAAAAAGCCAATAGGGCCAAAACCCCCACAAAAGCCTAGTGGGTAAGGACCAACCCATGGGCTTTCTTCTTACACATGAAAAATATATTATTAAACATTCTAACAAAACCCTGGGTCTTCTCGGCCGTCGGCCTGACCTAACTCGACCATCATCCAGATCGGCCTTGTCTGGATGGTCGAGTCGAGCCAGGTTGACGAACTTGACGAGCACGACCGAGTCATATGGGTCGTCGAACTAGTCATGCCTGTTTGGATCGTCGAGTCGGCCCAACCTATCCTAGTTTCTCGGCCAGCACAACCTATTTGGGTTGTCGGGTCGGACCAACCTGACTAGGTTGTCAGGTCGGCTCGATTCATCTTTGTCATCAAGTCCATTTAAAAATTTATCATGAACTCAAAACATAATTAAATCTAATATAAATATTATTAAAATGAAAATTTTTCTCATAAGAAATTCAATTGTTTTATCCAAAAAAAAAATTGAAATGTAAGGTATTTTAATTTCTTTATCCAAATAAGTTATTTAGAAAATGAAGGGACTTTAATTGCAAACAATTCAAATACAATGCATTTCAATTTCTCAGCACTGTTGAAATGTTTCATCCAAACACAAGATAAGACAATAGATTTATGGGTGTTCATCCTAATAATAATTATAAATTGTGCTTTATTTATTTTAATTAAATTTTGTTTTTAACTTGTGTGCCTCCATGTTCGAAGTGCTGCTCCGCTGTTTCTCAATAATATGTCTGCTGTATTATGCTTCTTGGTTTATACATTTATTGTTTACAATTAGATTTCAGTACGGTTCCTGCAGAAAACAAATAAGACCAGTTAGGCACAAGTATCACCTTACCTATATAGATTCTTTCTGTAAACATTTTTTTCTTCGACAAAAATATGTGTACATTTATAATAGATTGGATCAATAACATCTTTTACAGTTTGTTTGCGTTTCTGCCTCTCTGTCTTTTCTCTGTATACCGCTTTCGCCCCTTTTCTAATAACTATCTTTATCAAATAATCATTAATTGTAATCATGTTCAAAGATGGAGAATTGATGGATACAAATGGCTTTTGGGGTATTAGTTTGTTATCTAAGAGTAGCATTTCACGTAATTAAGAAATCATAAATTCCTTGTCACCGCGTCACAAGAAACGTAAACAAAAATTAAATGAAAATTGAGCTAACAAACATGAATAAACCTTCCATTAAACATTTAATATGTCTTCTCGAAATATATTTTTTCTTGAGCTAAGCACTTTAATCAATAAAATCAACCTTCAGCGGTACCATCCTTTTTTGTGATAGAACGAAAAAGTAAAGAAAGAGAAAAATACGAATTCCACACAACATCCATTGTTTTTCTTTAAAATCTTAATCAAATAACATTTCATTTTATCCTTTTTCAAATCTTTTAATTATTTTTGATAGAATATCATAATTTCTTTTAACGGTTAAAAATCTTGACAGAATATCATAATTAAAAAAATAGTTGTTGGAATTTTTTTTGACAAATCCAAAGTAAATTGTAGTTCTTAAAAGAAAAATAAAGTATGCACAGCGTGCGGGGTCCAGGAGAAAAAATGGAACACATATGGAATTCAACATAGAGTGATTGGGATCTTTTCCGAACTAATGGTTTTCTTTTGGCGCTAGGAATTGCTTATACATATTAGAATCTATCTGTTAACAAACTATTTGCTGTTTTTAATAAAAAAAAATGGAAAAGTTCTATCGTATTTGAACTTTTTTTATTAGCATTTCTTGTTTTATGAAAACTTTGAATTCGTCAAGTAATTTAAAATGTTGATGCAAAATATATTGTTTTCTATCCTGAAATTTCTTATCATAGTGATAGAGGAGATGATAAACCCATAAGCAACTATTATTTGAACATCTTTTAACATTATTGCTTTATCTTTGAAGAATTGACATCAATTCCTTTGATGGAGTTTGCATCTTCTTCATCTTCGTCGTCGTCGTCATCATCTTCATCCTTCTTAAAATCAGAACCCCATTTCATATACGATGCGTTCATCAACTTTGGAGAAGAACACCTCGGTAGAAGGTTCGTTTCTCATCTCCATGCTGCCCTTTTACAAGCTCAAGTCAAAACTTTTATTAACGAGAAGAATCTGTCGGAGGAAATGAAGCTGGAAGAACACAAGAATCTGTCGGAGGAAATGAAGCTGGAAGAACACATACGAGCAATAGAACGCACTAAGATTACAATAATTATTTTCTCCAAATTATACACTGAATCTACCTGTTGTCTTCTTGAGCTTGAAAAAATCATTGAATGCCACAAAAGTTTTGGTCAAATTGTTTTGCCTGTATTTTACGAGATTGAAGCATTCGATGTACGTCACCGTAGGAATGATTTTGGAAAAGTTTTGGAAGAAACTGCAAACAAAAGCTATTCAGGAGAACTAGTGGAACATGCGTTGTCCAGGTGGAGTCGTGCACTCACCACAGCTGCAGGTATCACTGGTTGGGAAGCCAGAGATTTTAGGTAAACAAATGAATCATTCATACTTTCTTTCATTTGAGAGTGAATAAAGCATATGTTAAGGTTGTGGTTTAATTTTGGTAACACATTATCATTCATCTTGAAGGCATGATGCTGATCTTGTGGAGGCAATTGTTGACCGCGTTCAGACATTGCTAGACTATAAAGACTTGTTCATTACCGAATATCCTGTTGGATTAGAGTCCCACGTGGAAGACATTATTAAATGTATTGAAAATCAAACCACCAAAGTCTGCAAGATAATAATTTGGGGAATGGGAGGATCGGGTAAAACAACAATAGCCAAAGCCATCTACAATCGAATTTATCGTTTATTCATTGGTAAGAGTTTTATTGAGAATATTAGTGAAGTTTGTGATCCAGACAATAACGAGTATGTTGATTTGCAAAGACATCTTCTTTTTGGTGTCCTAAAATCCTTGTTTGATGTGGAAAGCATTGGGATGGGAAAAACTATGATCGAGAATGAACTTTCTCCAAAAAAATTGCTTATTGTGCTTGATGATCTGAATAAGTTAGGCCAATTTGAAAATGTCTGCGGGAATTGTGGATGGTTGGGTGAAGGAAGTTTGATAATTATTACAACTAGAGATGTTCACGTGCTGAACGGACTCAAAGTTAATTATGTTTATAAAATGGATGGCATGAACGAAAATGATTCCCTTGAGCTTTTAAGCTGGCATGCCTTTAGTGAAGGAAAACTAAGAAGAGACTTGGATTATCTTGCAAGAAACATAGTTGCTTACTGTCGAGGAGTACCACTAGCTCTTAAACTCCTTGGTTCATTTTTATGTGACAGGACATTGGACGAGTGGGAAAGGATATCGTCGAAACTAAACAGAACTCCCATGTATCATGTTGAAGGGATATTGGATATATGTTTTGACGGTTTAGAAGCTACGGAAAAGGAAATATTTCTTGAATTATGTTGTTTCTATATTGGTAAAGAAAGAGGCTATGCCTCAGATATATTAAATGCTTATGGACTAGATGCTGATATTGGAATTACAGTTCTCATAGAACGTGGCCTTATAAAAGTTGAAAGTGACAACAAACTTGAAATGGACCCTTTGTTACAACACATGGGAAAAGAAATTAGTCGTGAAAGAGGGCTAAAGAAACTGGGTTAAATGAGTCGATTATGGATTCAAAATGATGTAAAAGATGTACCGAAAGAGAATATTGTAACAACATTCTTTATATCATTTTGAAACTTCTTTTGATAGTATTTTCTTTTTTAGTGTAAGTAGTTTTAAACTTATACCTACGCACTGTTTAGTGTTTACTTATGCACGGGTTAAATCCATATAACTAGATTACAGAGATTAAATGTTGGATGAAATGATAACTATTTTAAGTAATGATATTTTGACTCACTTCTAATATATCATTCCAATTATTCTTAAACTATAACGTCACACTACTAAAAAAAATTAAAATAAATAATTAAAAGATTATTGAAGTAATAAATTAAAAGTGAATCAAAATATCATTGTGTTATTTTTTATCCTGCTGAAATTATTTGTCTATTTATCTTAAAAGGTGAACACCCATATAATTTAGGTTTTGTGAGATGAAAATTAAGTCTATATAATGTTCATCTCTCCACCGCTACCGCTAGAAGGAAATAAGTTTTGGTTTCAAAGAAACCCTAAAATACGAAAAATCAATTCCTGCAAATAAATGGAATATACAAAAGTCCTAAAGTAAAGAAATATAGTACAACTGAAGGACACATCCAATCATAAGTTATCTAAAAGAAATGTGTCTCGAGTCATTTGGAAAAGAGGGCTTGCCTTTGAATGTACGAAGACGTGAACCATAAGTTGTTGAAACAAAAGGAATTGCTCCCAGGACTTAGCTATTTGCAAGGAATGGAGGGATTAATTTTGTCCTTTTCCAAATCTTTTAAATAGTTTTAATACAATATCACAACTTTTTTATAATGTATTTGGAATGGAAAGAATTTTAATAACAAATTTATTTTGTTTAGAGAATTTTGTATAGGTAAAGTTGTGAATCAAGTGAACACATTTTTTGACAATGAACTAGGAAAATATTTCATTTTCAAATTCTCACTCACAGCTAAATCACCACACTCAATATGATACCTAACAACATCTTCTAAGGTCGATTCACCTATCTCCCCAGCAAATTTCGAAAATCTAGGTGTTTTATATCCCTTTGCTAACTCAGTCACAAAACAAGGCTGATTATAAATCCCAAGATCCCCCCTGGGTTAAACTCCTCATGACCGACCATATTGATTTCCTATATTATTTTGATTGTAGTTGTAACCACAGTCATTCATATAATCGACATTCCTGCTTCGATTAAGTCTTAAATTATTTAACAAATGTTTGAACATTCTGACCTCGCTAAGCATTTTGATATTGCTACCTAGATCTTGGTGGGAATTACCAACATTATTTTCTGGTTGTTGTATCATTTGGTTAGCAATCTCTTGTCAATCGAGATAATTTTTATTGACATTATGGTTCTCAGCATTATTTTCTCGAGGAAATGTCAAGGCATCCCCTATTCGAGCCATTTGTTTTTCGAGTCAATGAAAACCACAAATCAAATGAAAATGAAAACTACAAATTAAATGATGTATAGGTTAGCAAACTAGGATTCAAAATAAATATAAATGAAAAAAAATTACTACAGAATGGTATTGAAATAATGTCGTAAAAATGTGTATCATATAGTTTTGTATTTCAAATAAAAGGAAAAATTACACTTACTTTGCGTTTTTAATAAAATGAATGACACGCATCTCTTTTGTATTTGAATAAATGATACTAAACTTCCAAAATTTTAATAAAATAATTTTTTATTCATTATTACAATGGCCTCAATAGATACGTGCCAAACATAAAAAGAGAGATACAATAACGCTTTCAAAATAAAAAATAAGGCTAATATGTAAATTTTAAAAAACAGAATATGCTAATAAAAGTTTTCATACTTATTATTTTAATAATTTTTTTTGTGTGGTTCCAATTGGGTATTGGTCTAATATCTTAAATGGCTAACAAAATATCAATCTTCGGGTACCTTAACTAGTTTTTTGTCTGTGCAGAGATCATCTCTCGCTGTGTTTCATTATTGCTTTCACTTCCGACACTTCATGTCATCAATTCCTTCCATGGAACTCCCCTCTTCGTCTTTCAAACTCCCACCGATGTACGACGTGCTCATCAACTTCACTGGAGAAGACATCCGCAGAAAATTTGTTTCTTATCTCGATTCTGCCCTATCTTCTGCTCGGCTCACCACTATCCTTCACGAGGAGACTGCAGTGAACGACATGCACATCAACCAACCTATTCTCAATCTTTGTCGAGTAACAATTGTTGTTTTCACCAAAACCTATTCTCGATCAGCATGGTGTCTTCATGAGCTCCAACAAATTATCAAATGGCATGAAACTTATTGCCGACATGTTCTGCCCGTATATTACGAAATTCAACCATCTGATGTACGTCTTCAGAAGGGTGATTTTGGAAAAGACTTCATAGCAACTGCACAGAAAACATTTTCAGGACAACAACTGGAACATGGCATGTCCAGGTGGAGCCACGCACTCACCAAAGCTGCGAATTTCTTTGGATGGGATGAGAGCAATTACAGGTAAATCACCCACTCAATCAATCAACCATATTTTGAGCTTGTACATTAATTTTGGTAATACTTGACTTCTTCTATAATTGCTTTTTAACTTGAAGGAGTGATGCTGAACTAGTGGACACAATTGTTAAGAGTGTTCTCAATTTACCAGTCTTGTCTGTTACTAAATTTCCAGTTGGATTACAATCTCGCTTGAAAGATGTGATTAAAATTATAAATGAAAGATCCACGGAAGTTTGTGTAATAGGGATATGTGGAGGGGGAGGATCTGGTAAAACCACTCTTGCCAAAGCCGTCTACCATCAAGTTCATGGTAGATTCGAATATAAAAGTTTCATTGAAGATATTGCACAAGTTAGTCAAACAAAAGGGCTTGTTCATTTACATGAACAACTTCTTTCCGATGTCCTAAAAACAAAGATGGAGATACGTAGCGTTGAGAGTGGAAGCCGTATGATTCGGGAAAGACTTTCTGGGAAAAGAATGCTCATTGTACTTGACGGAGCGATTGAGTATAATCCAATACACGGATGGGATAGGTCGTTTGGTAGAGGAACTGTAATAATAAATTACAACAAGAGAAGAAGGCCTTCTAAGGGTACGTGAAGTTGATTATGTTTTGCCAATAAAGTTATTGAAAGAAAACGAGTCCTTTGAGCTTCTTTGTTGGCATGCATTTAGAGAAGCAAAACCAAATAAAGAATACAAGAAACTTGCAAAAGGAGTAGTTGCTTGTTGTGGAGGACTACCTCTAACTCTTGAAGTCATTGGAAGTAGTTTATTTGAAAGGTCGAAAGAAGAATGGAAGAGTGTATTGTTAGAATTAGAGAAAATTCCCAAGCATGATGTTCATCAGAAATTAAAAATAAGCTTTGAAGGTTTACCAAATGAAATGGAAAAAAATCTATTCCTTGATGTATGCTATTTCTTTGTTGGTAAAGGTAGATCCTATGTTACACAGATCCTAAATGGCTGTGGAGTAGATGCTGATAATGGAATAAGAATTCTCACAGAGCGTAGCCTCGTACAAGTTAAAAAGAACAACAAATTAGGAATGCAACCGTTGCTACGAGTAATGGGAAGGAAAATTGTTCTTGAAATTCTAGAAAGAGCACTTCGGAACAACCCTCCACTACGGTTTCGTCTGGATGGAAACTATGTTCTGTCAGATAATACTGTAAGAAATTTCTTTGTCTGTGGTTTTGAAACTTCTTTTTGAAATGTTTGCTTTCTCATGTGCATTATGTTTGCTTTTCTTAGCTACTTTCATCACAGCATACAAAAGTCATTCGCACATTTCCTAGTAAATTGTTTTTAACCAGTAGAGATTGGTTCGAAGCTTGTCCAACAAAGACATCAGACACATCAGTAATATTGGAACTCGTTGAACATTCGAATTCTAATGAGTACCTTTCCAAGAAACTAAGATGGATCAGTTTACAAGCGTTTCCTTCAAAACACCTACCTATCGACTTTAATCTGCGTGATTCAATAGCCATTGATTTAAAGTACAGTCTTCTTCGATTTGTCTGGAAACAACCCCAGGTATTTTTATTACGTTCCATTTTCTTTAAAAATAGTATGTTTCACGTATAACTATTTTATCTTTTTTAGTAATATTTTATAAAACACTATCTTCTTGAAGGTTGTGCCATGGCTTAAAGTCTTGAATCTTAGTCACTCCAAGTACTTGAGAAAAACTCCTGACTTTTCAGGACTACAAAGTCTTGAACAACTCATTCTCAAAGATTGTCCAAGATTGGTCGAAGTACACCAATCTATTGGATGTCTATGCTATCTTGTAGTGTTAAATTTGAAGGACTGTAAAAGTCTAAGAAATCTCACCAGAGAGATATATAAGTTGAAGTCTTTAAAAACTCTCATTCTTTCTGGGTGTTCAAAGATTGGCCTATTAGAAAAAGATATAGTGCAAATGGAATCCTTAGTAATTCTAATTGCGGAAAATACTGCTGTGAAACAAGTGCCTTTTTCAATTGTAAGCTCAAAAAGCATCGGATCTCGAGGGATTATCACATAATCTTTTTCCTTCTGTCATTCGGTCTTGGATGTCACCAACAATAAATCCCCTATCTTATATTCATTCATTTTACATGGATATGGAGGATAATAGTTGGGATGACTTTGCACCATTGCTCAGAACTCTTGCAAATCTTCGAAGTGTTTTGGTGCAATGTGATACCGAATTTCAACTATCTAAGCAAGTGAAAACTATTCTGGTTGAATATCGTGGGACTATTACAGTAACAGAAACTTCAAAGCTATACTTCAGATCTTCTTTGATTGGTGTAGGAAGATGGAAAGAATTCTCCAATCCTGTAAGCGATAGCATTTCTCAGGTTCTTTTCTAGCTTTCCCTTTTTTATTACCTTCACCATCATTTTTAGCTATTAATTAACAGAACAAAACATAATCCTAATGAAGTATATAGCAGAAATTAAAATTATAGACTTTTAGCACCCTTCACTTGTACAGCTACACAATTTCAGCTAAAGATTTGTAATTTATAAATCAATTAACAAATTGATTATGCTTATATTAATTTCCACTTTCTTGCTCTACTAGCTTCATGATTCTTTTATTCCCAATGACGGTACAATTATAAACTACAATAGACAAAAACAAACGCATTCTAAACCCTGAAGAAATGTTATATACACAACAAAACTACTATCCAAATTTATTTAAATTAATTTCGATATTACATTTTGTAATATTTAATGACAAATAATGATTGCAGAAGACCATTTGAATAGAAAAAGTAGATAAATGACTAGGCTTTTTGTCTCAACATATAGGAACTGGCAAACAGCGAGTCATGTGATTATGCAGTTTTCACGAACACTAAACTGCATCAGTAAAATTGTATTGAGTGTTAACATATTTTACTCTGTTTCTCTCTTCTTGGTGTGATAACCTTTCTTGTCTTCTGAACATCCACTATCTCACATTATTTTTCCACCACTCCAACTCTTTGTATATCTGCTCTGTTTTGCTCTATCCACTTTATCCAACTATTTATAAACTATTTATTACACACATTATACCTTATTGTCATTGAGTTGTTTATTGTATCTCCTTTCTCGTTGTTATTTTTGTAAATTGTTTTCCCTTTTTTGGTATTATTAGTACTATATCAACATGTAAACACAGATGCTCTTTGTTCTCCAACCTAATAAAAAACACTCGTATGATCCTTTATTTGCGGGTCGGTGAACCAATCCGGCTCACCCACCACGGATTCAACCCAGGTGAAATGGGTCAAAAATTAATCCATATTAAAATTTATAAAACTTTTTTAACTCAACCTAACCCAAATTTGTGGTCAGTCGGGTTTCAACCCATTTTGACAGCTTTATGTTTTAATTGTGTGTTAGATTATTTTTTTATTATAATTGTTCATTTTCTAATTTTTAATGATAAAATAATGAGTTTAAATGACAATTTGAATAGCAAAATTACATAAATAACCAACCTTTTTATCTCATGGTACAGGTATTGGCAAGTAGTGGGTCATGTGACAATTATCCTTATTGGTCGGCCCATAGAGGTGAGGGACATTCTGTGTCTTTCACTGTGCCTCGGGATTGTGTGATGAAGGGCTTGATTTTATGTGTTGTTTGTTTATCAACTTTCGAAATCATTGAACCTAAACCTACTACTGTCATAATTGTTAATTACACGAGGTGCACATTACAGATACACAACCATGGCACAGTAATTTCCTTTAATGATGAAGATTGGCATCACATAATATCAAATTTAGGATCTGGAGACAGAGTGGAGATTTTTGTGTCTTCTGCTTATGGATTGGTGGTTAAGTACACAGCTGTTTATTTGATGTATGGTGAGCCAAAGAAAAAATCCCTTATTAGATCCATAAAGAAAATTATAATGTGACTATTGGGGTAAGTCAATTTTCTTCTTTGTGAACAGAGGATCATTTTAGTCATGGAGTTAATCGTACTATCCATTTTTGCTATTTTTGTTTTTCATCTTTTTCTTCTTTTTTCTTTACAGTATAGATTATCTTGAGTTTTTAAGACACAGGTGAAATTCTCTTATGTTGTATGATTAGGATTGATTGACAAGTCATTTGTTCTTGTTTTAGTGTAATTGGTTGACTTGAATTTTTCTTGTTTTATAGCTTTAAACTTTCATGAGGACATTACAATTTTTTTAAGTTTGGACTATTTTTATAATTGATCTTATCATGTTTTTTAATATGTTTATTTAGTTCTTTTATTGGTATTTTAATATTATTTTTTTAGATAATTAAGGTTTTATTTAATAAGTTTTGAAATAAAAATATTTGAATTTTATTTGTAGAATATTTTGTAAATAAATGAAAATTATAAGGATTTAACAAGATTATAAACAAAATTTACGATATATAGTTTAGGAAAGGTGTGAGTTGATGCGGTATCCTTAAATAAGTATAAAACGCTTCCTGAACTTTTAGACCAACATCCACAGCTTTAAATGCATATAAAGAGGCTAACAAAAACTGATACACTCAAATTGAATCCCAGAATATAGTCATTTCATGACAATATTTTTTCTCTTATAAAACTGACTAAATAAAGCATACTTTTACTTTAAATTTTAAATTACAAAGTCTAACTTTAACGTGGACTTGGTGTGTATATATATATATATATATATATATATATCATGCCTTGTTATATCCAGAAGTTCTTCCTGTACATGTACAATAATAATGTAAGACGATATATAAGTGTGTTCATTTAATTCGGTAAAGATACGAGGCTACGATGCTATCCTAATACTATAACATATCATGTTAAAGCAAAAACAGATCTAATAGACAATAAATCATCACACATTTTAAGAAGAAAATACAGAAAATTGTCAATAAACAAGGTAATATTAGCAATAATGTTAGCAGGGGAAAAAATTTCTCAAAAAAATAACAAGAAAGGAAACACAATAAACAACTCAAGGATAACCAACAAGTATAATGCAAACAAGGTATAATGCGAGGAGTGATAAACAGGTAAAATAAACATTGGATTTTTTTTATAAACTTCTAATCAACAAAAACAAGAAAACCATGTAAAGAAATAAATTGCAAACAAGACACTAAGTTTTAATTCCATAAGTCAAGTGATCCTGTTCTGTTCTCAAACAACACTAATAACTTAGAAGTTACACCTTACCATTTTCTATTCAGGGCATTTTCCTTTAGCTCGAGGAAAATTTGTTATTATGTCATGCCAACCTTCATCATTAAAACAAATTTCTTCAAACCTGATCCTTTAGAGGTAAGAGACACATCAAGAATGAGGAAACTCGCTCGACATTCTGGATACTCTTCTAAGATACTGAGATGGATTAGCTTGCAAGGGTTTTCTTCAGATTGGATTTCTGCATAATGCAATAGCCATTAATTTAAAAAACAGTCTTCTTCGACTCGTCTTGAAAGAACCCCAGGTTTATATTACGTGACATATTATTTTGAAACTCAGCTCAAAATAAATATAGTATTAGTTTCCACTTACAACTATTTTATTTCATCATTTTCTTTTCTAACATTTTCTCAAAAAATTATCCTCTTGAAGGTTTTGGCGTCGCTAAAAGTACTTAATCTTAGTCACTCCAAGTACTTGAGAAAAACCCCTGACTTTTCGAGACTACCAAGTCTTGAACACCTCATTCTCAAAGATTGCCCAAGATTGTGCGAAGTGCACCAATCTATTGGAGCTCTCGGCAATCTTACACTTCTAAATTTGAAGGACTGTACAAGGATAAAGAATCTTCCCAGAGAGATATATATGTTGAAATCTTTAAAAACACTCATTCTTTCTGGTTGTTCGAGAATTCACCTATTGGAAAAAGATATAGTGCAAATGGAATGTTTGATAACTCTAATTACTGAAAATACAGCCGTGAAACAAGTGCCTTTTTCAATTGTAAGCTCAAAAAGTATTGGATATTTATCTCTACGAGGATTTGAGGGATTATCACATAATCTTTTTCCTTTTATCATTCGGTCTTGGATGTTGCCACCAATGAACCCCCAATCTTATCATTATTCGTTTTGCACTGATATGGAGGTCCATAGTTGCGATGATATTGGGCCATTGCTTAGCATCATTGCCAATATTCGAAGTGTTTTGGTGCAATGTGAGACGGAATTTCAACTATCTAAGCAAGTACAAATTATTTTGGTCGAATACGGTGTAAACAATACAGAATCAGACACTTCAAAGCACCACTTCAGGTCTTCTTTGATCGGTGTTGTTGGAAGATGCAAAGAATTCTTCGATGCTTTCAGCGATAGCATTTCCGAGGTTCTGCTCTAACTTCCCCTCTGTTCATTACTTTCACCACCATTGTAGCTATTAATTAAGAGAACACAATAATCCTAATGAATAGAAACTACAGTTCTAAACTTTTAGCACTCTGCACTTCTACAGGCACACAACTTCTTCTAAAAGTATCAGATTTTGAAAACCAACTAACCAAGTGATTATGCTTATGCCAAGTACTAGCAAATTGATTTCCACTTTCTTGCTTTACTAGGTTTGTGATTGTTTTATTCCCAATGATAGTAGAAAAATATAAACTCAGAGAGACAAAACAGAACCGCATTCTAAACTATTAACCATATTTCTTTTAATCATGTATTTATTTTTGTCTAACTAAACATGCCCTTATTTATCTCATGATACAGGTATATGCAGGAAGTGAATCTTGTGATGTCTCTCTTCCAGGTGACAATGGTCTTAATTGGTTAGTCCAGATGGGTGAGGGACATTCTGTTTCATTCACTGTGCCTCGGGATCGTGACATAAAGGGAATGGCTTTGTGTGTAGTTTATTTATCAACCACTGAAATCGTGGCAATTGAATGTCTTAGGAGTATCTTAATTGTTAATTACACAAAGTGCTCATTACATATACACAACCATGACTCAGTAATTTCCTTTAATGATAAAGATTGGGAGGGTATAATATCAAATTTAGGATCAGTAGATAGGGTGGAAATGTTTGTGAATTTTGGTCATGGATTTGTAGTCAAGAACACACGTGTCTATCTTATATATTGTGATTCAAAGAGCTTGGAAATGGGGCCACACCATGAGCCAAAGGAAAATGCTCTGAATAAATTCATTAAGAAAATTGTAATGTGTGACTTCTGCAAGTTATTGTTTTTCTTTGGGAACAGATGAGGATCCCTTGAGTATAGTACCCTTGTTTATAGTGTATTTATTTGCATCGTTTCCTTGTTTACAATGAGTAGTAGTTCCTGGTCAAGAAATTCAATGTGTATTTTGCTCTGTTTCTCACGCCTTTCATCGTACCTTATTGTTTATCCTTGTTTATTGTATTTCCTCTCTAGTTGTTATTTGTGTGATTTTTTTTCCCTTTTTACCATTATCAATACTATATCAAGAAATAAACACAGTTGATTTTTGTGTCGACTGCGAGATCGAATAAGACTTTGCAGAAGGGTCACAAGGTTTCTGCACTTAACATGACAAATATCAAGTGACCATAGCTCGAGGAAATGTAGGAGAATCATGTAAAACAACCTTAGTGCTTGAATTTTGGAAGGAACTTGAAGGAACTGTTGAAGAGAGTGTTGGGAATAGTCCAAGTGTGAGTCAAAAAGTCCCACATTGGATAGAAAAGACAAAGTTAAACACCATATAAGAATAAAGACCCATAACAACATTGCCTTAAGGTTTTGGTGTAAAAGTGGTGTCTAAGGTCTTATATGTGTAAGACTAATGTTATATAACCATATAGAACCACAATCTCTCAATGACCATAACTATGCCATGACCATGACTATAAAACCATATATGAAAAAATATAACCTATCAGAGAGAAACGTCGTATGAATAAAGAATAGTTGGGGGAAAATAATATTGTACCATATAAGTGAGAAGCTAAGCAGGGAGCAAAAACCCAAGGGAGATAGCTAGCAGGTGGTTGGGACACACTACCATGGCTTTGTTCACACACCTCAATGAACTAATTAAATATATAAAAATTAAATAATAATTTAATATGAACTAATTTATTTAAATATAAAAATAAAACACATCACAAATTCAAAATTAATTACAGAACCTATTCTCAATCTTCTTGGTGTCTTCATCAGCTTCAACAAATTATTGAATTGCACGAAATTTATTCGCGACATGTTCTGCCCGTGTATTACGAAATTATGTACGTCTTCAAAAGGGTGATTTTGGAAAAGCCTTCAAAATAACTGAACAACAAACATTCTCAGCACAACAACTGGAGCATGACATGTCCATGTGGAGCCTCGCACTCACCAAAGCTTGTGATTCAATTTTGTTGATACATGATTTCCTCTACATTACTATTGAACTTGAAGGAGTGATGCTGAATTAGTTGAAAAAAATTGTTAAGAGCGTTTATATTTGGACTTTCTGGGAAAAGAATGCTCACAGTACTTGACGATGTGAATGAAAGCGCTCCATTATTGGACCTGTGGGAAAGTCGTGCATGCTTTGGTAAAGTATCTGTAATTCTTTTCCTTTTTAGCAAATAATATTTCTTTAAGAAATACTCTTAAACACAGACATTCATTATGAAATAAAGACAGCTGTTGTTCGATATTTTCTTATTTGCTTTGCTATATGCTACGTAGTCTTTGTTTTCTTTTCAATATAATAGCACCGTAGCCCATCGCTTTATATAAGTCTACATGAAATAAATTCTACAATTTCACTTCTCGTTTTGCATTGATTATATTTGTTTTATGTATAATTTAAATATGTAATTTTTTCAGTTTCATTGTGAACAAACAAAAGTGGTTTATCTTTTTCTGCTTTTTTCATCGCAGGGGACAGAAGCCATTGAGTGATTGACATGACACTAAAATTGCATGCAACTGGTAGTGATTGTTTTGAATCAAACGCTTTTAAGGAAATGAAAGGATTGAAAGTGTTGAAACTTCGTTCTGTAAGTCAGTGAATCTTCTGAGCATCTTTCTACAAAGCTGAGATGGATTATTGGCAAGGATTTCCTTTGAAATATATAGCCGTAAACTTTTATCAAGGAAGTGTAGTTGTGTTAAACTTAAGCTACCATGAAGTCTTCAATACTGTGAACAAGAGCATATAAGAGGTTCCTACTCAGCTTTCTTTTGTTCATTAGTACTAGTCTTTCTCTCCGTGCAACGCACCGATTTTTTCACATTCTATTTATTGAATTAAATATTAAATATTAATTAATAAACAACAAATATTTTTTTTTTCAATTTCAAAAACATTTAGAATATTTTATTTTTTAGTATTCAAATTGTAAGAAATTGGAATTGAAATAAAGTTAACTTTAACATATAACAATATCAACTAACAACGAACAAATAATTTATTTGTTCAAATATGATATTTATTGAATATTGAAATTGTTAGAAATTAAAATAAAGTTAACTCTAACAGATAATAATATGTATATAAATATATAATTTGTTGGCAAATTTCTCCACAACTTTATTAATACAAAGTTGAATAATTTTATTGATCTAACATCTACAACTTTGTATGTGATTTTGATCATCTGCATTTGTATTGAATTGTATTTGACATTTTATAATCAAATTGCATATTTATTTGTCAATAACAAACAAATATGACTTACCATGACTTGTTCCAAATATTCAATTTACATTGTCAAAGTTTTTAGCTTCATTTTTGAAATCTGCAAATAATTTTCAAAAACTTGTCACAATAAATAAAAGAACTTATTTACATGAATATTTTTTATTTAAGAAAAACAAGACTTACTGAATAAACCAAATCAGTTATTGGTTTGTACAATATTCTTCATGAATCTTCCCAATCATTGGCACTATGTAATTTCAATAACACCATCGTAACCATTAGTATAAGTTATAATAAAACATTTCAGATGTATTTTAATAAGTATTTGTGGTACGTATAATCAATTTTACCTACTATAACCTACATTCTAAGAGGCTCAGCATTGTTACTTTCTAATTTCAACAACCTCATCATTGTGACTATGTAATTTAAAGAAGGAAATTAGCATCATTGGTACAACGTAACCTGCATCTATTATAATTTCAGTTAATGAACAACATTATCATTGAATAATTGAATAAATTAGAAGAACAGTGAAATATAAATAATGACATACGATATAAATAATGACATACCTATAGTTTGGTCTTTGTCAAAGAGTTTCGAAAATATCCTTGTACACAACATTTTTAGTTGTGTTTGTGATATTTCCATTTTTATCTAGAATAAGTATATTGAGTCCTTTTTTGGTTTTTACTCTCAAGATGGCAACATAGAGTTGTCCATGTGTGAAAAATGGACATGGAAGATAGAGTCCCACTCTAGACAAAGATTGACCTTGACTTTTATTGATGGTCATTGCAAAACAAAGTGATATTGGGAACGGTCTTCGCTGGAATTTAAATGGCAAACCTGAATCTAGAGGAACTAAATTCATTCTTGGGATAAAAAATTTATCACCAATGTTTTTACCTGTAATAATAGTTGCAGAGATGACATTTTTCCCTAAATGTTTCACTTGCAATCTTATTCCATTGCATAGACCTTTAACTTGATCAATATTTCTAAGAAGCATGATTGGTACCCCTATTTTCAGCTTCAATCTGTGATTTGGAATACTTTAACATTTTATTTCATTCAAAAAATCGGATATAAACCATTCAAATTGCATTTCTTCATCTTTATCAGATTGGCAAAGTGTATCTGAACTTAGATATGTAATTTCCTCACCACTTAATAAAGATAGCATGAAATCATTAACTTCCTCAACACAATCATTTGTTGGGCAAAGTATTGCTCCATCATCAAAATAACTCGGATTCCTCATATTTGAAACAAAATCAGGGTACACAAATTGAACCAAAGCCATCAAAGGTGAATCTGTATTTAGAATCAATAATTCTTGTGGAATTTAAACCATGATTTTACCATTTTCATTTAAATCCATCTCTCCATCTCCTATTTTCAAGATCCAATCAGCAAATTTTTTTTTCTCCTCTGCTATCTGCCTATTTTGGGTGGTATTTAATCTCATATTTTTTGTTAGCTTTAACACTTTACAATACTACAATAAGTCAGAATAATGTATTGAAGCTTTGATGATATCATACTTGGATGCTTTCTTTATAACAGGTAGAATTTGTCTGAAGTCACCTCCAAGGACAACCACTTTTCCACCAAATATCTTTCAAAGTTCTATCAAATGCTTCAAAACACATTTTGTTCATCATAGGTGTTTCATCCCATATAATCAAACTTGTTGACATTAAAAGCTTAGCACATAGACTACCTTGAGCAATATTGCAAGTTGATTCCTCATTAATTAGTAGTGGGATGCAAAAAGTTGAATGTGCAGTTTTTCGAACAGGAAGAAGTAATGAAGAATGTCACTTGAAGCTACATTTAAAAAAATCTTCCCCTTGCTTCTTATTACAGCTGACAATGTCTTCCATATGAAAGTTTTTCATGTACCACCATAACCATACAAAAAAAAAATCCTCCATGTTTTGAAAGTATTGCATTCATTATATCATCATATACACGCACTTGTTCATTAGTGAGGGACTTGAAAAGGATTGCATGTTCTTTAGCCATGTCGTCTTTATTATATTGAAGCTCATCAATAATAAACTGGTTTTCAAATAGAAATGAATCTGAAATATCTAGTTGAGGTAGGGAAGGATAATCTTTTAAAGACCTTCCATTTGACATCAACATTTTTTCAATTTCAAGAAGACAAAGTTTCTGTAATTCAGATTCTTCCATTTGAAGTTCTACACCAAAAGGTAAATCATATGAATAAATTGGATTGCAAGCAAAAAAGAAAAAGACACTTAAAAATTTATAGAACAAAATAACGAAAAGGAAAACTGAATAAATAACTGTATAGAATACCTGGGCAGTTTAAGTCCTTTCTTTTTTGGTATAAAATTTCATCACATAACACACTCCAAGTAGAATTCCAAACTACATCAAGTTTTAACATTGTATTGGTACCCAACAATGTAACAAACAATCTTCTAAGTTGATATCTGAAAGCAATTTCACTAGCTTCCTTAATTGCATCAATGAATTCTTTGTCATCCGCCAATAGTCCTAAAGCATAGCAAGCCTCCTGGAATGTTTCATACATTTGTCCATCAATTGTCCTTATGCTCTCATAATCAACACAACCTTTTTGAATAGTCAATAATATTCTCATATAATAGAGTTCTCCAGAGCTAGGCAGAATATAAGTAAGCCTACCAATGTTGTAGCCTTTCTTCCTTGGTTTCCATTCTTTTTCTTTTGCCATCCAAACAAATTTAGTTGGGAATTCCCCGTAATTCAATTCTTTTGATTTATATAATTTTGATTAGCCTCGAACCAACCTAGAAATATTGTGTTACTATTTTCGCATCTATTGAATACCACATGAATATCAACATCATCATCATCATCATCTTTAAACAATGTTGATTGTGCTCCTACAATTTTGTCTCACACTACCTTTTTATTTCATCAATAATTGATTCTTTGTTCAAATCTGTAGCAATGTTAGTTATTTTAACTGTATTGTCCGGACCTTTGTTGACATACTTGAACAAATACTTGATTGCATTTGTCTTGTTACAATACTCTATATTGACATGAGCTTGGTACCTCAAAGAGGTGGACTGTAAGGAGCTACACTTGAATTTTCCAGCTAGATTCCATTTTTTTCAACAAAACTTCCAATTTCACGTCTTCTATATGATAGATATCCTTCTTCATCAATGGTAGTACAACTTGTAAAATTATTTGGATAATATTTGGAACATTTACCTTCTTTCATGCATTGAGAATTGAATCGTGCAGGTCCACACGACCCATGTATCATGTAACTTGAAACAACTTTATGCAATTTCGGATACAAATCTTGATTAGGCAATTCGGCTGAAATTACATTATCAATATCTGCTGCAGTTTTCAATTTGCTTTCTCCATCTAACCACAAAGGTATATGGACGTGCGATAATCCTCTTTTTTGAAATTCTACTGTGTACATACCTGATTGTATAAAAATAATCAATACAGTGATACACATATTTGGTAATTGAATAACTAAATATATAATATAAACTATACAACATACCTGCAATAGTCTTTCCGAAGAAGTCATTTTTTTTAAATTTGTCATCATTTGGTCAAGTTTTCTTTTGAACACTCTACACACAATGTCAGGTTTGTCTGATGCAGTTAAACCTCTTGGAGAAACAAAATCACGTATTTCACTCCAATTTACATTGCATGTTATAGTTATGAACAAATCAAGATATCCAAATTTCTTACAAATTGCCATAGCATCTTGGCAGTTGTTAAACATATACCTTGTACCACCAGTGAAGGAAGCCGACAACACTATGTGTCTTCCAATGGAAGATGGATCTGTCTTTCCTCTATTAACAACCTCTTGTAATCCATTAAGAATGTCACAACGTATTAACTTTTGATTTGCTCTAATGAATGACAATAGTTGTGCTTCAATCATAGTGTAACAATCGACCAAGAATTGTTGAAACAGTCGACACACATTAACAATGTTACCAAACTCCAAAGACCTTTACTAGATTCTAAAGGCTATAAATTCTCTCAAAGAAATACGAACTTTTACCCTTGCTTTACTTTTTGAATGAGTTTGTCTAATTGGTATATCCTCTTGATAACCATCTTCTCCAAAAGGAAACATTAGAGGATATTGCAAAGGAATAAAGGTAGTGTGAGTTTCATGCAATCTGGTTAATTCACCAGAACATTTCTTCACAATGATATCTATTCCTACATCTAGATTACCAAAATCACCAACTATCAATGCAGTTATCTCATCACATGAAGGCATTACCAAAATCACCAACTATCAATGCAGCTATCTCATCACATGGGAGCTGCTATGGAATGAAAAAGAAGGAAAGGTCATGGTGATATCAACCAAATACATAAAAATAAAAATAATGAAAACAAATTAATGCAGTCTAAAAGGCTGAATGAAAAAGTTGATACACCTATAAAAGAGAAATGAAAAATGAGAAACAAGGTTGGAAAAGAAAGAAATAAGCTCATATCATGTGCATATTGTTAAAATTCCTTTAACAATGACTTGGTGCACTTGCCTATAAATATAAAATCTCAACCCAAGTTTACCCTCATCAATTTAAGGCATGTGTGTTGAAGTGGCCAAATCTCTTGTGCCAAAGACATGAGCCATCACCTTTTACCTTATTGGCAATATTACTTCCATGTTTGAATCTTATAGGAAAGCTTTTATTTATCTTCTCCATTTTTACTTGGCCAATTCCTATCCCTCTACTATCATAAATTTTGAATATATCTTTGTCAAAGTGAAGAGAATATCCATTCTCCATCATTTGGTCAATACTTAAAAGATTCTCTTCAAGATTGTGAACTAGTAAAATGTCCTTAAGACTCAATTCCGGTGTCATTTCCCCACCAAACTTTGACATTGACAAATTTATCAATGTCTATGAAGATGCTTTGATCTTTGGCCATGTGATTGTTGCATTGACTAACCAAGTACCAACTTCCTTCCTCGCTAGGAGATTCTTGATTACCATAGAATAAGTGTTGTTGCTAATTATGTTCTTCGAAAAAGTTTGCTTGATGATTATTTTTTAACGACAATACTTCTCAACATGGCCAAACTTCATGCAATATTGACATTGAGGTTTTCCATGATCCCAACAATCTTTTTCTAAGTGACATGTCTTTTTACAGATGCCACATATGGAGGATATTTTCCTGGACGGGTCATAGAGAAGCTTCTACAATTTTCTTTATTTCTAGAAGTTTCTCTTATACTTTTATTTCCTTCGTATTCTTTATTTTAGGAGTATAATTTTAGTTTTGGTGATATGAATTTTTGACCAAATTTCTTATGCACACCTTTTCAATATTTGTTCATAAGCTTGAAGAGAATCCATTAGTTATGTTACTCACAATGTAGCTAAATCTTTTGTTTGTTCAATCGCGGTTGCGATTGCATCATATTTTTGGGGAATAGAAATTAAATTTTTCTTATGAGTTTTTTATCAAGCATATTTTCCCCATAGGCTCTCATCTGACTAACTATTTCTTTTATTCTAGAATAGTAGTCTTTAATGGTATCATATTCTTTCATTCTTATTAATTCAAACTCCCATCTTAGAGAATGAACTTTAAGATTGTGTACACAACATCACTTCTTTGAAACTCCTCTTGTATTGTTTTCCAAGCTGTTAGTAGTTTTGAAGTGTAGTTAAAAATTTATCTACCCTTAGTAAATGACCAAATGTAGCTATGATGCCAATGTTAGTATTTTGAGACTAAGAAAGGAATAGTTGATGGGATAGAAAAAATATGGTGATAGTAGAATGTGAAAGTAGTAATTGGAAGAAGTGTTTATGGTTGCATGTGTTGTTCCCCAAAAGGAATTGCTCCCTCTTTCTTCTTCTATACTTAGCTATGCAAGGAAGGGATATTTGAATTGGCATAGGATTTTCCATATTCCATGTGTATCAAAATTGATCAGAATTTAAAACTTGTCTTAGTCATGATAAATTAGGTTCATATATTTTAATTTAGGTTTAATTATGTCTTTGGTCCCCATTTTGGAGTCAAAATCTCAAAATGGTACCCAAATTTTTAAAAGTCTCAAATTGGTCCCCTTTTTTGTTAAAACATCTCACGTTTGCCCTTTCCATTAAGTCAAGGTTGACGCCATTAGAGGGAGTGCCACAAGTCAGTTCCTCGATTTTTTTTAATTTTTTTATTATTTTGTTTTTTGAATTTTTTAAAAAAAATCAAAAAATTGCCACGTGTCAAGCTGTCATCGTGCCACGTGGCAATGACAGAGTGATGTGGCAATGACAGTGACACATGTCAGTATTACGCCAGGTGTCATTTCCTTAGTCTCAATTTGGTCCCTTTATTTTAATTTGTCTCAATTTAGTCCCAATTTTTGTAAAAATTTGCAATTTTGTCCCTCTCCAAATTGAAATCAAATTTAATTTCTATATAAATATACACAAATATTTCCATCAAAATTGATATTTCAAGTAAATATTTTTAACCAAATTAAGTTCATTTAATTAATATTTTACATTGAACTTTATTTAAAATGGTTTAAAAGTTGTTAATAGAAAATAATGTTAATAGAAAAAAA
>Ga0214543_1004487_pt1 | contig 26393 bp, 16 predicted proteins | sample CNSS2metaG_FD_160094 | JGI IMG/M metagenome (GOLD analysis project Ga0214543, IMG submission 160094) | Root nodule microbial communities from cowpea collected in UCLA plant growth center, Los Angeles, California, USA - CNSS2 | ecosystem: Host-associated > Plants > Roots > Nodule | place: USA... | reverse complement strand
TTTTTATATATTAAAAAATAAAAAATAAATATATATATATATATATATATATATATATATATATATATATATATATATATATATTATACATGATATATGTAATAAACTAATACAAATGTTGAATTCTTAATCTGCAAAATGAAACAAAAATCATAGTGAGAAATAATCTTTTCACACATTAATGTGTTACCAATTTTTTCTTTTGTAGTAGTTATTATTGTTGGATTTAGAATAAATTTAAATGAATTAGTCGTTGGAATCTTAACAGTAGTTAATGAATTAATCATTATGAGTAGTTAATGAGTTAGTTGTTGTGAGTAATTAATGTATTAACCATTGTTGATAGTTAATGTACTAATCATTTATAGTAGTTGTGAGTACAACGGACAGAAAAATGAGTCTATAAATTGTATTATTCATTGTATGAAAACAATAAGAATAACACAAGAGTTAAATAAAGGTTTTTCACAAGTGAAGTTTGTTGTCTACAAAGTGGTATCAAGAGCTAGTTAGCTTAAGTGTCTGAGTGGGACAAAAAAGATAGAGCTTGAGTGTGTGGGTGTTTGAAAAAATGAGAGAGTAAGATGGTCACTCTTATAAACAGTGTGCCCCTGTCCAAGTTGACAAAGGCGGTCAACTATGACAATTGGAATCTCAAAATGAAGGCCCTTTTTGTCTCCCAAGATAATTGGGAGGTGGTTGAATATGATTTCGATGAACCAGTCAACACCACAAATTTTTCAAATGCCAATTGAAAGAGTTGAAAGAAACACATTTGAAGAACAAGGCAACTTTGTACATTCTTTACCAAGTTGTGGATGAGTATGACTTTGAGAAAATTGCAAGTGCCAAATCTTCAAAAGAAGTGTGGGATATTTAGGAGAAGGCGTATAAGGGGGATGACCAGGTGAAGTAAGTGTGGCTCCAAACACTTAAGGGCGAGTTGGAGAGCATGAAGATGAAGAGACAAAAGGAGTAGCCAAGTACATTACTCGAGTTGAAACCGTGACAAACCAACTTACTAGAAATGGAGAGGTTGTCTAGTAGCCGAGTTATGGAGAAAATTTTGAGGTCGATGACTTATGACTTCGTGAATGTGGTGTGTGCGATTGAGGAGTCTAAGGACCTATCAAAGCTCACAGTTAAAGAGCTTGCAGGATCTCTTGAAGAACATGAACAACGAAAAAAGAGGTGGGACCCACTTTATCAATTACTCCAAACGAAGATGTCAATTAAAGATGAGACAACTAAGAACATTCAAGGCAAAGGATGAGGCATAGAAAGCGGTCCTGGAAGTAGAAGTCAAGGACAAGAAGAAGAGAAAGAACAGTCTGATCAGGAAAATTGACATGGAAGAGGACGAGGTCCATGGAGAGGAGGTTGGTCGAGCACCTCAAATGTTGAGTGCTTCAAGTGTGGCAAGTGTGGCAAGTATGGCAAGTATGACCATTACACAAAGGATTGTTACTCTGACAAGTGTTTCAGTTGTGATAAGGTCAAACATTTTGCTAAAATTTTCCATCTAAAGTAAAATAATAGATGATCAACCTCACAAAAGAAGTAGAATTGTTGATGGTGGCATGTAGCTCAAGGACTGAGCATAAGGGAGTAGAGAACTTAGCAAGTAAACCAAGTAGGTTGGAGAGGTTGGTAAGATATGTAGATAGCCCAAATACCGCGATGGAGCATATAAAAAGCTTGAGTAGCTCGATGGAGTAAGTGAATATCTCAAAAAGCTCAGTGGGGAGCCTAGGTAGCTCAATAGATCATGTAGATAGCTCAAAATTTGAAGAGTTTGTAATCCAAAGGTCAGATATTGTAAAAAGTGATTTGCAACAAAGAGTTGAAAAGGAGGTTAGAGGTAATGCAATTTTATAAACAAGTTTAGAGAGAAGGAAGCAAGTTTTGCATAAGTGACACTTGGAACTTGAACGAGATGTCTCAAGTTTGCAAAAATAGTTGCAAGTAGATATGGCTCTGAGAGCTACATTGGAGGTGCAAGATGAAGAGTGGCGACTTGCAATGGTAAGCAGATAGATGTAATTGAGCGCAACAATACGTGAAAATTTTATGATCCCTCAAAAGGAGGTCAGCCTATTGATAAGAATTTGGTTGAGAACAAGTTGACTACTAAGATAAAATGCAAAAAATGAAAGAGTAGAGAACAAGTTGGCCACATTGAAAGAAAAGTACAAGTTGGCCCTAAACAAAGTGAAAGTGAAGTCAGTCATGAAGAAAGTGAAGAACTTGGCTATTCATGAAAGCGATAAGCACAATGTGAGACGAGTTATTGCATGTGGAAAGTCGGGATGAAGATTAGAGGAACCAAGATGAAGGATAAGAGAAACATTTAAGTTTACTGGAGAGTTTTGTTAGGTTTAGAATAAACTTAAATGAATTAGTCGTTGGAGTCTTAATAGTAATTAATAAGTTAACTGTTTTTGGTAATTAATGAATTAGTCGTTGTGGGTACTTAATGTACTAACCGTTGTTAGTAATTAGTGTACTAGCCGTTTATAGCCATTGTGAGTACAACGGACAGAAAAATGAGTCTTTAAATTATATTGTTCATTATATGAAAACAACAACAATAACACAAGAGTTGAATAAAGTTTTTTCACAAGTGAAGTTTGTTGTCTACCATTGTTAAGACACACTTTTAACATTAAAACACTTTTTAACAAACATACTTACAACTTAAATTAATTATAATTGTACTGATAAAATAATTTACGGTTGAAATAAATAGTGGATAATTTCGTGAATTATATTTTCAAATCTCATAATCATTTCAGTAGTGTACAAAAGTTTTTCAAATTTAAAAACTAAACTAAGAAATGTAACACCCCATTTAATTAATAACGCTAATTAAAGGAATGTCACGTGGAATAGTATTAGAAACAAAGTCTTGGAGTGTAGACAATACTCCTCACGATTATCCAAGAGAAAACCCGAATAAGAAAAGGGCACACTACGATGCCACAACAAAGTATAAAATTTTAAGCCTAAAGATCAGCGGTACACGGGCCATAGCCCTAAAGGAAAGTCCAAGTAAACCTAGATCCAGTCCAAGCAGACTATGCAGCGGAACCTCCATCACCCTGATGATTACGGGGAGTTCTCACCTCTACTCACATCAACAAGTTGATGATCATTGCAAAAGAAAAGACCACACCACATAACATACAACAAACAACAGAAGGGTAAGCTAGAGCCAAAATTAGTTTTATCATGCAATCATATATACTTTCACCGTTCATGAAGAACTGGTTGTCGTAGAAATCACTAGGTCATGAGTAAGATAGTTCTTTCCACGCACCTCTTACCATTTCTAAGCATCATCTGCCACTATCCCGCTGCGCTACTCTGATTCATACACAAGGTCACTTGTTTGTTTACTCAGAATAATGATCCTTTCGTGTCCGCCATGACAAGGAAGCAATCGCCGTTGAGAAACCTTCCTCGAGACCCCTATAAAACTTGCAGAACCCCTTTAAACTCCTCTTTTGATAGCCTTAGCGTTCCATTTTCTCAACAATGTATCTATCCTTTTAAAACCATATTCCTTATTAGTCACTCCAACCTTAGTCAATACTTTTCTCTAACGACTTGACACACCACAACTTCTTTTTGAAGATTCACCAAACTTACAGTCATCTTGGTGATTATACCAAGTTTATACCATTATGTCTCCAATAACTCTTTCACTTGTTTCTTTTACTTCACAATCCCAGCATAAATCCTCCAATTAGAAGCTATTAACACAAGTTCGACTTCAAACCCAAATGCATAAGTGAACTTCACCACTCCAAAGCGAAAATTCTAATATTTACTTCAGAATAAATCTATAACTCTTCTACCACTGAGATTCCTTGCATCTATTTTTTGCTTGCCGTTGTCGTATAACTCTGATTCACATGACACCCTGCCCTCATCTTTCAGTTTGATCCACATTTGTTACACTACTACTGACTTATCTCTTTAAATCAAAGGATACTACTTCGTTGGGGATCACATCTCCTAAGAATGAGATTAAGAAAACAACCAATTCACCCTTGAGATTATGTCCCAACCTTGCAAAGGAAACAATTCAAATTGGCTTTGAATTTAAATCCTTTGGTCACCATGAAACATGAAACACACCCGAGTAAACTTCACTTGATCGCAATTGTAGCAAACCACCATCTCAACCCCAACTCCCTCTTGCAGGCACCCATGACTCCTCTACCATATGGGCGATACCAAGAGGTATACGATCCCAAACAAAACCAAACCCATATCCCAAGCACCACTTTTATACCTTGTATCCTCGAATTTGATCATTTGTCCTAATCACTCTAGCACCAACTATCGTATACACCATTTCAATTTCTTCAAACTTTTCTTCTCCTTTCATTCTTTAGTGTATTTTGCCCCCACTAGTTCTTGCCATTCCTACAAGATCCAACACTTAGGTTTCTTGGTCTCAGTCCAAGGTCAATTGTTCTGCTCATGTGAACTACTTTTCCTTGAAACATCCTTCTATCAACTACAAAGACCAATCATCTCCTTCTGACTATCCAACCTAGTACAAAACCTTTATGCCACTTCATTTTTATCCACATATTATTTTTCCCTTTACTTAGGAAACATCATCTCACTTGACTGATCCATAAGCTCTGCTCCATCTTAGCCTCCAACTAGGGATTTGTTGTCTTTTTACACCCCATGGTCTTTATCTTTCTCAGCTTGCTCGATGCCAATCAATTTCATTATTTTCTGGAACCCAGGATTTTGCCAATTGCTTCTCTTCCACCAATCCAAGAAAACACTAGATATGGCCATACGACCATATCTAATGACACTTCTCTTAACATCACATGTATCTGTAGAACTTTGAATCCTGGTATTGCCGGAATGTAGAACCAATTTTCCTTAAACGTTGTTACACTTGCATGCACTGATATCTCCCATATGTTCTAACCTCTAGATTCAACTCATTTTGGAAAACTTGCGGTATTTGATCCCAAACTTGTCCTTGAAGCTCCCTTATTCCAATCGTTGCTAAACTCCAACATCTTTTCTCAAATTATTAACCCAAACTTAGCTTTCCTTGCTCAACAGTATACATCACACATCAACTTCCTATCTTTGAGGCAAGAAGTTGTCTCTTAGACCTCATCCAACACTTGTAAAGGAAAGCAGGCCAAGTTGACATTGGATCTACATTCCCTTATTTCTATAGACACCAGACACAAAGTACAGAGGCATAACAAGATAAACTAGAACATATGAAGCAACACTCCATCATCTACAGACAACCAAACCTTTTTGTCTGTCACCCTTCTTTACCCAGCCAGTAGAATTAAGAAAGGAAAAACAACCTTTAATATAGTCATGAGTGTGCACCCTCATTACATTATCAAGGCGTTTTTCTGTTCTTAAAACTTTTGGTTTTAATGACACACTTGCCTAGACATGACTACTCACACCTGCGAGGTATGACAAACCCACAACCTCGGGTCATCCTAAGGACGAACTGCTCTGATACCATAAATGTAACACCCCCATTTAATTAATAACGCTAATTAAAGGATGACACGCGAAATAGTATTAGAAACAAAGTCTTGGAGTGTAGACACTACTCCTCACGATTATCCAAGAGAAAATCCGAATAAGAAAAGGACACACTACGATTTCATAACAAAGTATAAAATATAAATCATCAACATTTAAAATTTTAAGCCTAAAGACTAGCGGTACACAGGCCATAGCCCTAAAGGAAAGTCTAAATAAACCTAGATCCAATCCAAGCAGACTATGCAGCGGAACCTCCATCACCCTGATGATTACGGGGAGTTCTCACCTCTGCTCACATCAACAAGTTGATGATCATTGCAAAAGAAAAGACCACACCACAGAACATACAACAAACAAAAGAAGGGTAAGCTAAAGCCAAAATTAGTTTTATCATGCAATCAAATATACTTTCACAGTCCAATATACATACATAATCCAAGCATGTTATGAACTTTCAATCAATACACTAAGACTCGACTCGACTCATCCGGATACATATAATCTAGTCGGATTCAGCAGATGCTTGCACTTGTGGTGGATACCTCTGCTCACCCCCGAGCTATGTGTTACAAGTGTTACAATGAATCAATCCCTCACACACAAGGTTAGCCCTTAGTGAGTTTCAGGCCTCCTGCTACTCTCACCACAAGAGTCAATCCGCTCTAAGTGAGACTAACTGACTCCTTAGAGTGTCAGGATGCAACCTTACCTTGAATCCTTACCAAATTATATAGATGGGGCACCACCATGGACACCCACTAACATGGGCCATGGAATTACGTCCCGACCACTGAAGCACGACCCTGAAATCCCACCTAGAGATCTCAAGGAATTATGCACTGACCCTTGACCAATCATGCTCAAACAATCAAATAATATTTATCATGCAAATAATCTCAGACCAACCTTTATAAACCATACTCATTCATATTCGAATGTAGAATCAATACCAACTCATCCTTCCCAAACCATGAATGTAGAATTTCATCTCATACCAATACCATGCCACTTTAATTACCAACCATCTCATACATGCCACATGCTAAGGTCATATTAAACTTATCAATCACAGACCATAAACCATTATACTCATACCCATTCGCCCAATTCATGATTTTAAAAGTAATTGAATCAATCCACAAGTTCAAGTTAAAGTAAGGAATTAAAATTCTGCAGCAATTCTCGCTTAAGCTAGACTGGTCTCGCTTAAGCTAGAAATTCTCGCTTAAGCTAGACTGCTCGCGCTTAAGCTAGAAATTCTCGCTTAAGCTAGACTGATCTCGCTTAAGCTAAAATCTCTCACTTAAGCTAAACTGACAGCTTTTCACTGGTTTCAACATGTAAAAACACAAAATCTCAAACAACAAAAACTAAAGAAAACACAAACTCGTTGCATAAAACGTTGGCATCATATTTTCATGCTTTAAAAGGGTAAACAAATCAATCATGGGAGCATACAAGTATTTAAACAACTCTGTCGTCAATCTCGCTCAAGCTAAGGAGCTCTCGCTCAGGCGACAGGGGTCCCTCGCTCAGGCGACAGGGGTCTCTCGCTCAAGCGAAAAGCTTTCGCTTAAGCGAGATTGAAAACAGAGAGCACTTCGAGTTCTCACTCAAGCTATCTCATCTCGCTCAAGCGAAAGGCCTTCGCTCAAGCACTCGAGACCAAAGGGGGGCGAGTTACTGCCATTCTCGCTTAGGCGAGAGCTGCTCGCTTAGGTGAGAGCTTCTCATTTGGGCGAAAAACAGCTCACTTAGGCGAGCATAGCAGATCTCACCTGCTCTCACGCATGGCAAGCCAAAAATCCATCCATAAATAATACACAAATTATTTTCACACCATAAAAAACAAATCAAATCATCAAGAGCACCCAATAGAACCAAATCAGGCACATTATTTATAAAAGTATAAAAAAAATCCTAGCTTCCCTTACCTGGGAAGGAGCTAATATCGGGCTTCGACTCTTACACCAACGGGACTGGCAGCTCCAAGAGCAGATCTAAGAAGTGAAGACGAGCTGAGTTTAGAGCTAGCTTGACCAAGATTGGGGCTAAACCCTAGCAGAGCCTCTGTGGGGTAAAGGAGAGTGTGAGAGTACTGTTTCTGCAAGAATGACAGAAGTGAGAGGGGTTTGGCTGCCTTAGGGGCCTTGGACACCCTATGGGCCAGCCCTTAGACCCATAAGATTAGGGGCAACACTTTAAAAATTAAGGCAGAATAAAAGAGGATTTTACAATAAATAGTTTAATTCTCAATAAAAAATAATTTAATTTTTGTATGCAATTTAATTTAGTTCAATTCTATTTTTTCTGTTGAGTTTGTTTTTTTAACACTCGTACACCTTCACTATTGTATGATTTAGAATAAGGTACGTGTCTTATAGTTCTTTAGGTGCTTTATCTACTTTTATTCTTTTATTTGTAACTTTGTCTACTTTTAATATCACTGCTCATCCCAGTGGGTTTTATGGGACCATAGCACAATTTCTTAATCTAAAGTCTTTCTTTTTGTAGTTAGATTCTAACATAGGATTTGCTCAAGAATCGACCATTTAAGGTAACCATGTAATTTTTGGGACATATTCTTTTTAAGGGACAGTAAAAAAAAAACTTAATTAATAAAAATATAAAAAAATGTACACAAAATTGATATATTATTCTAGAATATGAATATTAAATCGCCAAAAAAATGAACAAAATTGAGGTTCAATAAATATTGCAATTCAACCAAATGTAAGAATACATAAGTATCGTAAAATTAGAAATATTAAATACATAAAAGTGTTTTCGTTTCTTTCAAAAGTATAATTCTTCAGCAATATCTAATTCATATTTTAAAAAACAGTACTCTAACATGATTAAAATAACTAAAATCGTAAGATACAGCACGAGTAAAAAAAACAGTAAAATCGCTGAAAACAAACAAGTTGTAAATTGAATTTGACCGCTATTGATTCCTTTCTATATACGAACAAGTATTGGAACACTTGATTACTATGTATAAATGTAAATATACGATTCTTTCCATTTGCATGTTTACCAGTTTGATGTGTGTAATTATATTTTTTTTTTTTGTCATATTCCTCTGACATCACATCAGTATACTTTCATATGAAAAAAGTTAGGTAATCTGCATTAATATAATCAACAAAAGTTATGAAGTACACTGTGATCAAAAGCAAAAAGTAAAAAAAGAAAAGAAAAGTAATTTTATACTCCGTTGCCCTAATCCTCTAAATTTTTGGTTTCAGTGTGTTGGGAGGTATTGTGCTGATTATAAGCCTCTATAGTGTTCTTTGGGCAAAAAGCAAAGAAGAAGTGAGTCATCATCAGAATTGTTTACCCATAAAAGAATGTGCAGAGGTGAAAACTGAGGGCAGTAGCATGGAACCACACAGTAACACTAATGATTTATTCAAAAATGTTCATTAGTGGTTTCTGTCTGGTTTTTCTTCTTGGGACCCAACCATGTCATTCACAATAAAGCATGACCTTTTTGTACCAGTTTACACTATACAAGAAATTGGAAACAATGTGTTTGATTGCGCATGGAACTTATCTTAATACTAAATCCAGGAAAAGATGTTGCTTAAGGATGTGAATAGCTTCATGGTTTTATCCAATAATAAGGGAAAGGAAGATATCCAAACACACCTACTTCTACTATATATGCAAACTACCCTTCAATCATTTACGTACCATACTAAGATAACAATGAAATCTCTATCAACTTTTGTAATATTACAAAATCATTTTTGTTAGACTTTACTCACTAACGTTAGACTTGTTTTGTCCATAATCGGGAAGAATATTCATTTGCAACGAGTTTACTTTTTAGATTCCGTGTATCTTTTTGTTAAAAGGAAAAAAAAGAGAGAGAAAAACGAAAGTACGATCTAAAGCTTTACGTGGAGAGTTTTTGATGGGTTTGGTCCTCAACACCACTTATTTGAAAGACATGATTGGTGGAAATTAACATATGCATGATGAGGACTTTATGTTATAGAATCGTGTTAACTATGATCTATGGGAATTATCAAATTGGATAGATTAATTGAACTAATTACTTTTCTTATAATGGTTGTGGTTTGTTAGGGAAATATGAGATTTTTTATGCACGAGGAACTAATAAAATTTAATTAATCATTGGAGTTTTCTCCGTTACTTCATATGCATGTGCATGTTGATATTTTCTATATCAACAAATAAATTTTGATAGAGAAATAGCTTTCGTGAAAAAAAAAAAAAAAAAAAAAAAAATATTACATATATAAACACTCTTGTTTGAGGAGGCACAATATTGGGCACATTTTTTCACCTTCTACACATAAGCATATTTTGATAAAAAAAGAATTAACACTTCTTTGGTGTGAAATATGCATATCACTCGTAAACGAGTTGATAGAGTGACATGCACATGAAAAGACCGATAAGAACGTGAAAACACGAGAATCACGAGAATATGATAATGACGAGAACAAACAAGAAGAGATGAGGAATGACTCATCACAGTATCTCTACTTTAAATTAAAAATAATATAATAAACTTATATTTTATTACAAAATTATCATCTTCTCACTTTTATGGTGATTATAATAATAATTGACATAATAAATTTTATCATATTTATAATTATATTACCGCTTCATTTATTATGTTGATGAATTATAATTGTCATAATAAATTCTCATTAAATCTACTTTTTGCACCAATGATAATTGGAATTATCATTAAATTGATCAAATCATTAATCATAAAAAAGTCTAAGGATGTACATGAATAATAAACTTGAAAAAAACACTAATGTACACTTATTTGTTATGACATTTGATGAAACTATTCCGTTTTCACCATAAATGGATTCATACATCCTAAACCTTCTCAACTTATTCTATCTAGTGATAGGTCTTTATCATGGAGCACCAAAAGAAAAGCTCCTATAATGGATGTCATTTATGTCTCAACTTAATCCATCTTAATGGTATGTCTTGGTCATGGAGCACCAAAAGAAAAGTTCCTATAATTGATATCATTTATGTCCAATTTAAAAATACATATATACAAGACTAAATAACAACAAAGTTGATGATATATTGCATGGAAGAAATATTTATATTGAAATTTTATCATATGCCAAAGTATCAACTTAAAAGTCATATTTTAACAATTAAAGAAAACTTGTGAATAAACAAGTAAATGTAACTTTTTTTTTCTCTTTGAATAAATATTAGATAAATTATGAAACTCCTTTGAATAAACATGACATTGTGGTATTGTTTTTCTTTTACTTTGAATTATTCTGTTTGCATGTTATTTATTTTTTTAATGACTACTTTAGTCTCTGGTAGACATGATTATAATTTTTGCTATGTATTAATTATATTTTATTTATTGTGAATACTTTTTATGTTATTAAAAGTTACACATATATTACATCAAGTTTGTTATTTGAAGCAATCTAATTATATTATTTACTCAAAATAATATTAATTAATTTAAATTTTGGTGTTTGGGAAGGAACTTTGTTTTTGTTTTTTGCTGAACTTTAATTTTATTTTCTACTAACGTTCTATAACGAATATTTTTAGTCTAATTTTACTTCAACTTTATTTTATATTTTTATAAATTAATTATTTTCTAAAGTTACTGCTGGCTAAATGAGAAGATTGTGTTGTATGTTGAATTTGATATCCGAGTTGAGAAGTTGAGAAATGGATATGTGGAATAGTGTTTTAGTCTCTAATGAGTCAATTTTGATATAACTAGCTAAATTGATAAATTTATATACAAATGATATATTTATTTGGATAGTTAATTAATTGTGTTTATAAAATGTTAGTCATGAGTGTGTAATCAATTTAGTATCCTAGGATTCCTTCAAAGATAGGTGAGTTTGATTCAGTTGGTATTATAGAGTGTTTTTGATCATGTGAAATATGAGTTTTGTTGTTTATAAGAACTTCTCTTTGAAATCTTGGTTGTCTAGATTTGACACTTCTTGAGCTAAAAGTTTGATATATAATAAGTGAATTAAAACTTAGACATTATTGCATTGTCGTTGGGCATTAGTTGGACATGAGTCACTAGCCAGCGTTGGACAGTACTTTTAGTATTATTGGACACAATCAAGACAGTGAATTCACTAACTTTTTGGCGCTGGATGCCACTTCTATAAAGTCGAGCCCCACCTTGTTTACAACCCTAAGTAGTCTTGGAAAATTAAAATTCATGTTTTATTAACCGTTAGATCAAACTGGAATTTTGACAACTAGTCCTATATCCATGAATATTTATTTTGACTATTGGTACCTTTAATTTAAGGTTTGTGATTAGAGTAATGTTATTCACATATTTGATGTACTTAATGTAGATATTGTATGTAAAAAGATTAGACTAATTTAATAGAAAATAAATGATGAAATACTAATTTGTAATTTGAAATAAGCAATAAGTGATTTATGTGATGAGATGAGCTTGGATAGGTAAATTACATATGTAGGACATGGTGTGATGATTTAAGATTTTATGAGAATGTGATGAATGAGCTAAATTTGATATTTGTGGTTACTAGTTTTCTTATGATTATGCTTACTATCTTGGTAATGTTTATTGTGAATTATGATGGTTATTGGCATGTGAATAAGCTATGAGAATCTTTATGTTTAAATATTGATTGTATGAATTGTGAAAGCTATGTGGTCATTTTATAAATTTATAGTATATTCTTTTTTTATTTAAAATTTGGAAGTTTTAAATTATCACTAGTTTATCCTTGTCTCTTGTGACTATTGTGGTTTATCCATCTATAATGATAGTATGTTATAGATAAGCAAAGAATAATGCAAGTAGGAATTCTCATATGTGAGATAGCTCAGGAATGGTACAAGTAGACCATGACTGCATATATATATATATATATATATATATATTCTTAAGCTTGTGTTTGGATGAAGCATTTCAACAAATTGAAATGCTTTGTATTTGAATTGATTGTAATTAAATCCCCTTCATTTTCTAAATAATTTGTTTGGATAAAGAAATTAAAATACATTACATTTCAATTTATTGTTTGGATAAAACAATTGATTTTTTTGTGAAATAAAATTTCATTTTAACAATATTTATTTTAGGCTTCATTACATTTTGAGTTCATGATAAATTTGAAAACAGGCTCAACGCCTAGGTCGTCGGGCCCATCTAAGACGTTGGGTCGGCGGGCTAGTCAAGTCCATCTGAGTTGTCAGGTTGGTCGGGCACGTACGAGTCGTTGGGTCGATCGGGCCCATATGGGTTGTTGGGTCGATCGGGCCCATATGGGTCGTTGAGCCGATCTGGCTTGCTGATACCTCTAGGTTGTTTGGCCCGCCCGACCCGTGTGGGTTGTCGGGCCTGCCTGACCGGTTTGGGTCATTGGGCCCGCCCGATTCGTCTTGGTCATTGGGCCCGTCCGACCTGCTTGGCTCATTTTGAGGGTAAGGTTGAGTGAGAAGAAATTCAAATTCCACATATTTTGAGGGTATTTGAATTTCTACTGATTTAGCTAATTGAAATACTTTAAAAAAATGCTTGCATTTGAAATGCTTTTTAATTTCTCCATCCAAACAAAGTATTTCATTACAAAAAAATTTAAATTCTTCAAAAAAATGAATTACTTCGTTAAAATACCTCCTCCAAACACACCATTAATGTTTTACAAATTTCCTCTAATTTTGAATATATTTATGTGTTGTATTAAAACTTTATTACGTAACCTCTTATGAATCTTGTAATACATAAATTATATACTATATTGTTTTTGCTTAATGTGAAATTTGCAATACTATAGATTAGTAGAAATTCTACTAATCCGGGTCTTAAATAAAGAAAGAAAAATAAAAAGATAGTGATAAAAAAAGAGTTGGTACCAAATAAACTACCATTAAACCTAATTTAAAATATAAATTTATAAAATATTACGTAATCAAGGAATACCAAAATTTCCCATTTCAAAGACTGCTTTGAAAAAGTTTCGGTAGAAAGTTGCAAGTTGTTCCTACAAAATTATTATATTTTGGGAGAAAAACCGAAGGCCGAGATTCTATAATAATGATTTAATCGAAGTGCTTGGAGAATAGATACACACCTCGACATTTCCTATCCAACTGTAAGTCCATTAGAGCATAGTCAAATAAGTCTCCGTAATTCTTGTGCACAGTTTTCACTTCAGGCAAAAGATCAATCAATGAACAACCAATTTGAAATTTTATATGTATGTGTGTGTGCACTTGAGTAATGAAAATAAAGAGGTGGAAAATGGGTGAATTAAAGCCATATTTGGCAATGTTTGTGGTGCAATTGATACAGTCAGGGCTAACCTTGCTGTCCAAGGCTGTGTTTAACAGGGGAATGAATACTTTTGTGTTCATATTTTATAGACAGGTGACTGGTGCACTTATTTTGGTTCCTCTGACCTTGATACATGAAAAGTAAGTGTGTCTTTAAGGATCTGTGTTTCTTTCCTACTGTTATGTTTGATTTTCCACATAGTACTGTGTTTATACTTTATATATCACTTATGATATATGTTCCAGGAAAAGCGCAGTGTCAGTGTCACTTTCATTTCCAACCTTCTGCAAGATTTTTGCGAATTCATTTCTCGGGTATGGTTTTATTATTTTTCTGTGATTTCTCATGAAATGTTACTCTGAGAGGGAACTTAGGTATATGACCTTAATCTGTTGCTTTTCAGACTAACTTTGAGTCTGAATTTGCAAGCTATTGCTCTTGTTTACACGTCTGCCACTTTGGCTGCTGCAATCATCAATTCCCTCCCTGCATTTACGTTTTTCTTTGCTGTGCTGCTCAGGTAACATTTGTGATATGTATCAGTTTTTATCTCTTTTTCAGAATGGATGGAACATATACAAAAGTCTTTGGTGTATATTACATGAGATTCCTCTTGTTGATTCATGTGATGAGTGTTCATTGCATTCGACTCTTGCAGAATGGAAAAGGTGAATATAAGGACAAAATGTGGAGTTACGAAGATAGCAAGTGTATTTCTGTGCCTGGTTGGTGTAGCCACCCTTGCATTTTACAAGGGACCACAGTTAAGGATTGCTCATCATCATTACTACAATCATCATGAGGATCATTTTTCATCCACCAAAAGATGGATATTGGGTTCTTTACTCTTGTTCATAGGCGTCATCATCTGGAGCCTTTGGCTTGTAATTCAGGTACATCCACTTGTGTTGCACATTTTCTGATATTCCAACTTATGCTACGGTGTAGAATGATGAAAGCAAGTGTTAGTTTATAAGTTTACGTATACACGCACAATTCTGTTTTTTGTGGTTGGTTCACTATATTTATGATCCGAAAAAGTGCAGGCTCAGATTCTTAAAAGCTACCCTGCAAAGCTGAAGTTCACGACCCTTCAGTGTTTATCGAGTGCAATTCAGTCATTTGGCATTGCTGTAGCTTTTGAAAGAGACATTGAGCAGTGGAAGTTGGGTTGGGACATGAAACTGCTTGCAGTTGTTTACTGTGTAAGAGTGAAACAAATGGTTTGTCATACCTTAAAAGTTGTTCAGTTCTAGATTAATGAAAAGTTTAAGATTTGTTAAATTTGAAATGGTTGTGTAATATTAGTATAAAGTATGATAATGTGGAGCATCTTACAGGGGATACTAGTGACTGGAGTGATCCACTGCTTGCAAATTTGGGTTATCGAAAAGAGAGGACCAGTTTTTCCTGCGATGTGGAACCCGCTAAGTTTTGCGATTGCTACCACAGGTTCTATATTTCTATTGGGCGAGCCCCTATTTTTGGGAAGGTGAGTTACACTACAATGCTTCGGATAGTGTTATCATCATTTATAAATACAAATGAAATGCAAGAAAATTAATTATTTTCATTTTAATTAGAGAATATCAACATGCATTTATGATTTTTTTTTAAATGTTATCATTTAATTAATTAATATAAAATTATAATTATGACTATTATCTTATTTTTTTAGTATTGTTTAAAATCATTGCAAATTAGTTGTTTGTCGATTAATGCTGCTAGGTGTTTGAAAATAGCTGAATAGGAGAATCATTACAAGTGTTGCTAACTCTTTCTATATTTATCAAAGAGGAAAATTATTTATCATTATAGATGGTTGATTATAAATGAATTTGTGTAGGGGTGATTTCATATATTACTTACATGATGCTTACCTAATAGACTATTTGTAACTTAAATGGTATATTAAGTTGTCAAATTCTTACTTAAAACGGTTTTTCAATTTGAGGTCATAAAGTTTTTTTTTACAGTTTCTAATTAATTTATGAATTATTATGTTATATTATATTATATCTATTAATATTTAATTAAGTAATGTAATCTCAAAATTTATGATCATATTGAAATTTTTTCATTTAAATTATTTATATTCATATATTAATATAAGATTATTTAATACCTTATTTATTATATAAGTTAAAATACTTGTTTACTTTACAATGTTGTTTGAAAAGATGTCACTTCTTAAGAAATGGTTTGTTTGGATTGGATTAAAGCTCAGAGTGGAAGAGAGACGAGAAGTGGAGATACGGTATATGAAAACTAAGATTTAGATAGTGGGATATGAGTGGATTTTTGTAGATAATTTAATTGATATGATAAAATAAAATAAAAATTATAAAATAGTTTAATATAAGAAATAATTTTTAGAAATAGAAATAAAAAATAAAATAAATTTAATTATAAAAATATTATAAAATCTTAGTAAAAATTTAAATTTTAAATGAGTTTTAAATAAAAAAGCAGTTATTATAAAACTTAAAAAAATATTTTATTTGGTTCTTTAAAAATAAATTTTTAATAAAATTAAATGTACAGACAATTATCATTTTAACTGTAATTGATTATATCTGATTTGTAACCTTTCTGTGATGCTATTAAGATATTTAATAAAATTCTCTATAAATTTTAAATTCTTTTATTTCGCAACTTTGAACTTTGATTAACATAAACTGAAACTTTTATTTATTTGTTCAAACAACTTAAATTTAAGATTCAAAATTTTATAATTAGATCAAAGTGTGCGTTACTTCACAATAATACTTGTCTAAAACAAGTTTATCTACAAAAACAAGTTTTTTTTCCAATAAAGCAAACACTAGTGCAGTTTTGGGATTTTAACTCGCATTATATGTCTTGGTTATTACAAAATCGAAGTATAAAATGGTGCGGTGACAATTTTGTAATCATTGTCAACGTTTCTGCCCTGGTTCACCTCAAACCCAAAGTAGAATATGAGTTTATGCTTCGGTTGATAAAAACCTGGTGCCAAAAAGCCTTATAGGCTTCACTTTTTCAGACCCAAAGCAATAATGCCACGGGGAGAATGCAATTTGGCCTCGGGTGATTGCTGAACCGAGGCCATATGGCAAATTAGGGATTTCAAAAACGCGATTGCACAGTTCTTCCTCTTCTACGTTGAGTGTCGTTGTTCGCGCCTCTCTCTTTTCCTCCATCCATGCAACATCGTCCAACTTGGTTCCATGGTAGAGATCCGTGAGGTGGTCCGTTGGAGATCAACGCGACAGACTACGCAACGGGGGAGGGGCGCAGTCGGAACCTGTAGGACTTGGATAGGGCGGCGCTGTCGCGACCCTTGGACGAGATGCAACATATTTGGCTCCTCGGTCCTAGTCATTAGAAGAAGAAGAAGTACATGGATCTTGATTGCATCATCGTCAACCGCAAGTACTTCACCGCATTCCTCGCCGAATTCATCGCTGGTTTCATGGAGGAATGCAGTGACATTTACAGCAAATGGCGTAGGGATTTTCTAGAACAGTGTTTGCGGGGACTTAGGTTGGAATTTCAAACGCCTAACAATAACGACGTTGAGAATTGGTTAAAAACGTGCAAGGCAACTGCAAAGGTACTGTTTCCCAACGAAAAGAGACTATGCAATTACCTCTTTTCAGGGTTCTTTTTCACTTTGGATGTCTACTTCGAGAAGGTTTGCAAGGAACTGACGATTGCTCTACTGAGTTTTGTCGATACCACCATAACAACCGACAACTATTCGCCCTTCACAAGGCCCTGATCTTCTTCAACGGTAGAGATGTAAGAGCAACTAAGATCCATCATCGAGTAATCGTGTTTATGCCATCATTTTTTGTCTAGCAGAGGTAACTAACTTGTGTGAATGACTTGTGTTTGTGGGTGTTGCAGCAGGGAATTTGGGGATCTGGTTGATGGAGAAGAATTTGGGGATTTGGTTGCTAGGAAATGAAAAGTCCTTGATGACACCATCAATGAACAACTTCTGTTGTTCAATTGGGAGGAACTTGGTGGTGGGAACTTATGTTGTTCAATTGGGAGGAACTTCTGTTGTCCACCATTACTGCAAGGTGTTTGACAAATCATAGTTGGGAGTGCCACAGTTGTTCAGATCCTTCTGTTGAGATGGTTGCTAGTTAAAAAACTGGTTAAAAATTTGGACATACGGCCTCGGTTGCTACACAAACCCAAGGTAGAAAAGCGACCATATGGCTTTGGTTATCAGAAGAACCGAGGCAGAACGTGGGATTTCTACTTCAGTCCACACCCGAGACCAAAAGTTGACCCTTTTTTGCCTCGCTTTAATATGCTTCGGTTCTAGAACCGCGACAAAAACGCAGAAATAACCGGGGCCAAATCCCCTTCCTGCACTGGTGAAACCCAAAAAATTTTATGCATCCAGATCAACATTCATAACAACATTTACTTCAATAAATAAATAAATAAATATACATGAATGATCATCGCAATGAAACACACACATGCAATGCAAGGATGAGCTAAGAGGAACATCAAACATCAATAATAATATAACAACTCACCAAGATCTTTCATAATTATGGTGTCTCCCAACACCATTCAATTTCATCATTCGTCTCACACAATCAAATACATATCTTAGTTGTCCAGGGGCCATGGCCCCCCAATAATTTTTTAAATATATATTATACTATGAAATTAAATTAGATAATTTTTTATAAAGTATAATATTTAATGTTAATAAATAATAAAATATAAAATTAAATATAATAAAGAATAAAAAAATTATTAAGGTATTTTTTTTTATGTTCTCTCATTATTTTTTAAGTTTTTCACACATTGTATTCATCTTCGACTATAATAGTGTCATTTTTGTTTTTGAAAATAAAAATAGAAAGTTAGACTCAAATTCATTCTTTCTGCTCTCATTTCCTAATTTCCCATATGCTCCCTTCCATATTTTAAGATAAAAAAGACAACTCTCTCTTGTAGGATAGTGAAATATTAGTTTAATAGTTTTTTTTTTCATGTCACGATTATATATATATATATATATATATATATATATATATATATATATATATATATATATATATATGAATATATAAGGAAAAATTGTGTTATATGTTTTTTTATAACCATTTTTAATTGTAACTTGATTACCATATATTTTTTTTTTTAGTAATTATGTCTCTCGATTTTCGATTAGATTTGGATAAATTATTTGTTAGTCTTAAACCTTTTTTTTCTAAGTATATTACTGAGGATTAAAATAATAAATTTATTTATTTTTAAGTGATAAAAGAAAAGATATCGTAAAGAAGTAAATTTGTCTTCTTTACATCTTTTCTTAACATGATACTAAGATCCAATTGTTGAATTAGAAAAACCCTTCCTTAAAATTCAAAGAATTAGAGATGTAGAGTTTCATATTAATTCTTTAGAAAATATTTCAAAAATTTGTTCTCAAATATAGGAATACTCAATGAGTGAACGAGATGAAATTAAAAAGCTTATTTTGAATTTCATATCAAATACAACTTCAAAACCATCATTTTTCTAAGGAGAAACATGTAAGTGCTTTTCAATACTAAATTATATATACTTTTGTTATATTAGTGATAATAATTAAATATATAAATTTTGAGTATATTATTATGACCCATTCAAAAATTTTAATCAAGATTCGTCACTGCACACACCATTCACAAATCCTATTGTCTCAAACAACAGTTTGAACATATCATCATAGGTTCAAAATATGTCATTGCAACAATTAATACAACTACCAGTGATCTCAATATCAAGAACCAGCTTATAACTCTCGCACACAGCTTACCAACAATCACTCACCACTAGAGCAACCACCCTTCTTGCTTCTCTCAAGCCTTATAGACAAGGTCTACTTCCCATCGCTTTTCCTAGCAAAGTATACAAGTGTCACTTCTCGTCACTTTCCTCAAGAGCTTTCCCAGTGGAATACACATGTGTTACTTTCCATCATTATCATTCTCTTTGAAAGTTTCCCTAGTGAAGTTCACCTACGGTACAATCACGCAGGGTTACCTTTCTCGTCGCTCTCCTAGAAACTGACAAAGTATCCATCTCTCGTTCAATCATCACACACATTCACCATTTCAAACTAGTACATATACGTTCATTTCATCTGGTCACAACACATAAAATCAATCCACCAAATCCAAAATGCTAGAAAAAAAAACTTTCATCTTGTTGGAAGTCTCATATATCAGTGGGTGCAAACCTCACCTTACAAGCCGATTTTGTAAAGTTGAGTTAGGCTTAAAGTCCACTTCTTAGTCATTGTTATAGTTTATCCTAGCAAGATTAATTATTTATTGGGAATATTGTCTCACCCACACCACTATCGGATCGCTATCGAATCATCAATTAATGTCTAGTCTCACACACGAGATGTATATACCTCGATGTGAGGAGGTAAGGGGGGTGTTTTGGAAATTTCATATCTAATGGAGATAAGACAATTTCAAGATATATAAGTGAGTGCAACCCTCACCTTATAACACAATTTTGTGAGGTTGAATTATACTTAAAATTCACTTATTACCGTATCTTATAATAAAACCCAACAAGTGGTGAGACACACTCAAATGCAACATTTATTTATCTTATCTTAATTTAATAAAAAAGTAAATAAATAAACTGCACACCTTAAATGCAAATCCACAATTTTTCTTAACATTATAAACTGCCACTGCCCAACTACACCAAACTTTAACTTTTATATTATTTGTTTAAAAATCAAATAAACACTCACATAATTATAGGATGTCAAATAAAATAATACTATTCAATATTATAATACACGTGCCCAAAATTTCAAGAACCCACATATATACATTTTGAGCCATATATAAAAGCGCATCACATGGTGTGAAAAATACCTCAGAGAAACGCTCCATGCATAATAAAGCGCGTCCAGAAAGTATAGGCTAATTACCCAAAGATAACATCAACCCATTATTGAACTAAACATAAACTAAACAAATTCTTCACAACGTAATGCTATCCACGTTATTTCGACAAAACCAAAATAATGAAACAACAACACTTCAAATTCCAAACCAAACCACTTTAACTTTAATATACATTATGGATTATAATAATATAAAAGCCAAGATATATACATAAAAACTAGTTAACTCCATTACATCAAACTCCAAATTGTCTAAAAAAGTATATCCTACCCAAATCTTAATCACTAATAAAAATCTTTCAGATTCAATTTTAGAAAATCTCAAAAATAAAAATGTTCATTGCTCGTGGGTGTTAAAATCAATACATTTCATAACAAGGTCGCATATAAGGATTTATTATTGACTCCCTATAAGTTATATTCATCACCATGTGTCTAGAAATATTTAAAACAAATTTTAAATAAAGTTGGATGTAAAATATAAATTTAAATGAAGGTTAAAAATATCTATTATCATAAAATATGATTGTAAAATTTATATAAAAATTAAATTTGGTTTTAATTTGGAAGGATGAAATTACTCAAGTTTTTTTTAAAGGATTAAATTGAGGCAAAATAACAAATACAGGGATCAAATTGATATTTTTCATATAATAATGACAAGTGGCAGAACCCTAAATTTACACGTGACAGGTTTTTTTAGAAAATTAAAAAAATTAAAAATTAAAAAATCATGAGCTGACATGTATCAGAATCTTAATTTGACATGTGATAGTTGTTTTTTTAAATAAAAATAAAATAAAATAAAAAAGAATAAAAAAATCATGAGCTGAAACGTGGAACAGACCTAAAGTTGTCAGTGTTGTACTAACAGAAAAGATCAAATTAGAACTCATTTTGATAAATAAGGATCCAATTGAACGACTTAAAATCTGAGGACTCAATCAAGATTTTGAAACAAAAACGAGAAGTTATGAGAAATTAAAACTATTAATAAATGTACAATAAATATATATAAATATATATATATATATATATATATATAAATATATCTAATAAATTAATATAAGTCAATATGTTGAATCAAACAAAAAAAATCATAATGTGAAATAAACTTTTGACGCATGAATTTATAGTGTGTTGCCCTTTTGTTACATTACTATGCGTTTTTTTTTTTATCTGCAAAAGAATAAAATTAGATTAAAGAGAAGTCATAAGAGATACTCTAACTCTTAATATAAAAAAACATAAGAGATACTCATGACTCCAGCAACACAAAGCCATGATTATGATCCACAGACAAAAAAAAAAAGGCCATAAGTATACATCTCTATCTATTCTCCTAGTTGTGTACATGCAAAGATGAAGCAAGAACCATGTTCTCCTTTTGCAGTCCTATTGATGAGTTTTGTTATGCCTCCTGCTACTCATAATCTCAACCCACACAAACCGTAGATGTAGCATGGATATAGTCCCTAAATTGCAATCTCCTTACAGTGGCATCTTATTAGAAATTAAAGAGCATATGGGCAAAGCAACGTCTAATAGGTAATTCCAACACTAACTTTGATGCAGAACAACATAGCAAGAATGGATATAACGCTGGAAGCATGAGAAGGAAATCCTAAGCCGACGAAATGTGCCCCCAAGATGACACCTGCTATGCCTGCTTCCACCCACTCCTGCAGCACCCACTTACATCCCTTCAAGCTGTCTTCTGCATTCATCAACCTTCAATACTTGCTTACTGTTTCCTTTCTATATAGACGCTCCCTCTTTAAGATTCCCCTGTACCATGGATTGGACCGGATGAGTTTCAAACATCTTCTTGTACATGGTAGTAAGAGTTCTTGTACATGGTCTTTTTTCTGTCCAGCAGTTGTAACTGAGCACCTGTACCATTTATGGTTTTCCTTCATCCCTTCACTTACCAGGATCTGCATTTGCTTACCTATCACACTTGAACACACAATATTATCATATCACACAAATTTTAAACATGTATGCGAGAAAAGGTACCGGTCACTATGAAAACTTCACAGTTGAAATCGTGTTTCATGCACACCCAAGCTACCACTTGAGCATGACCAAATACTTTTATAGAATCAACTTTCCTATGTTTAAAAATTACCTCATTCCTATGTTTCCAAATTTCTCCTATAATAGCTAATCACATTCCTTTTGTACTAAATTTTATCTACTATTGAGGTCAAAAAGATGAAAGGGTTGAAAGTTGGCTCTAGCTTTGACATGGTGCACAGTGTTCACCTCCAGCCATCTATCACACATATTCCACACCTTTTAGGACACCCTACAAGAGAAAAGTAAATAGTCTACAATCTCTTCGTATGCACAACACAAGTCACAAAGACTATGTTGTAATTGGATCCCTCTCGCTAGTAAATTAGCCTTGGTCGGTAATTTATTCAAGAATATACTCCATCCTATTATTTGAGCCTTTGGGATTACCCTTGTGCTCCATATATAGCATTTTAAACTATTTATTCTCTTCTCCTTCAAGAGTTTCTTGCAGCGTATTATAGGCTGACTTTACCGGAAAAATCTCGTACTCATCTTTTTTCCATTTCCAAGTATCAAGACGAACCTTGCATAATCGTGGACCATTAATAACAAGGAGGAGTTGTTCCTCCATGGCTATCTCCCAATCAAATCTAGGTCTCCTCCAAGTTAGGTCCCAAGATCAAACATTCTCCTCCTAGTGTGACCTCCAATAACTTTGTCTTTACACACGTCAAATAAAGCCTAGGAAACCTATATTTAAGTGTCTCTTCCCCTATCCATTTATTTTCCCAAAACTTAGATTTTTTCTTTTCCTTCTTCAACCACCCACTCAAATCTATTATCAAACCAAAGTCCTTACGACGTTCTCTCACACACCTTATGAATGTCTATTCACCACTCTCACACACCTTATGAATGTCTATTCACCACCTTCAGGCAAACCTTTATGTTAGAGTTATTGAGATTCCTTCATGACCCATACTTTGACTCAAAGACCTATTTTCATATACCATTATCCTCTGTACTCAATCTCCATTTTCATTTGTCTAAGAATGATGCATTAAAATTCTGAATGTTTCTTTTTGCCCAGGGTATACAAATATTACTATGCGGTTATTAAGACACATTCTTACTGAAACAATTTTCTGACAGACAAATATACAACTTAATTTATTTGTACTGATAAAATAAATTACAGTTGAAAAATCTCAAAGAATTTGTGCCTCCAGAAATAATTAAAATGTGGATAATTTCGTGAATTATATTTTCAACTCTCATAATCATTTCAGTAGTTTTCAAATTTAAAAACTAAACTAAGAAATAGTTTAATTCTCTATAAAAATAATTTAATTTTTGTATGTAATTTAATATAGTTCAATTAACGACTTAGTTGAGTTTGTTCCTACGTGTCTTATAGCTGTTTGGGTACTTTATCCACTTTCATTCTTATTCTTTGTAACTTTGTCTAATTTTAATATCACTGCTCATTCCCAGTGGGTTTTATGGGTCTACTAGAGCACAATTTCTTAATCTCAATTGTTTCTTTTTCTGGTTAGAAACTATAATAGGATTTTCTTAAAATCTACCAATTAAGGTAATCATGTAATGTATTCTCCTACTACAGAAGTGATTTTCGGGAAAAATTCCTTTTAACGGACAGTAAAAAAAAAATATAAAAAACAATGTACTCAAAATTGATATATAATTGGACCAAAATTATGATTATTCTAAAATATGAATATTAAATCACTGAAAAAAAAGGATGAACATAGTTGAGGTTCAATAAATATTGCAATTCAACCAAATGTAAGAAGACATAAATATCGTAAAATTAGAAATATTATATATATAAAAAGATTTTCTGTTCTTTTTATAAAAAGCATAACTTGATTACTTTACCCGACACAATTCTTCAACAATATCTAATTCATATTTTCTAAAATATTACTCCAACATGATTAAAATAACTAAAATGATAAATATCAGGAGTAAAAAAACAGTAGTAAAATGGTTGAAAACGAAAAAGTGGTAAATCGAATTTAACTACTATTATTGATTCCTTTCCATATATACAAACGTATTGGAACCCTTTATTACTGTATATAAGTTTGTAAATACACGATTCTTTTCATTTACATGTTGAACTAGATACTATAACTCTCATTTTTTTACTCTTATCTATTATTTTCTAATATAACGTAATGTGAATAATCGATTAATGTAATACTATTTTTTATTTTGAAAGAATCAATAACTTACATTAAACCACGTCAAAGTAAAGGATGAAAGTGAAAATATAATTTTTTTTGCATGTTTACCGGTTTGACGTGTGTAATTATATTTTTTTTATTTTTGTCATATTCCTCTAACATACCTTTATATTAAAAAGTTAAAGTTAGGTAATCTGCATTAACATAATCAACAAAAGTTATGAAGTACACTGTGATCAAAAGCAAAAAGTAAAAGAAGAGAAAGAAAACTAATTTTATATTCCGTTGCCCTAATCCTCTAAATTTTTGGTTTCAGTGTGTTGGGAGGTATTGTGCTGATTATAAGCCTCTATAGTGTTCTTTGGGCAAAAAGCAAAGAAGAAGTGAGTCATCATCAGAATTGTTTACCCATAAAAGAATGTGCAGAGGTGAAAACTGAGGGCAGTAGCATGGAACCACACAGTAACACTAATGATTTATTCAAAAATGTTCATTAGTGGTTTCTGTCTGGTTTTTCTTCTTGGGACCCAACCATGTCATTCACAATAAAGCATGACCTTTTTGTACCAGTTTACACTATACAAGAAATTGGAAACAATGTGTTTGATTGCGCATGGAACTTATCTTAATACTAAATCCAGGAAAAGATGTTGCTTAAGGATGTGAATAGCTTCATGGTTTTATCCAATAATAAGGGAAAGGAAGATATCCAAACACACCTACTTCTACTATATATGCAAACTACCCTTCAATCATTTACGTACCATACTAAGATAACAATGAAATCTCTATCAACTTTTGTAATATTACAAAATCATTTTTGTTAGACTTTACTCACTAACGTTAGACTTGTTTTGTCCATAATCGGGAAGAATATTCATTTGCAACGAGTTTACTTTTTAGATTCCGTGTATCTTTTTGTTAAAAGGAAAAAAAAGAGAGAGAAAAACGAAAGTACGATCTAAAGCTTTACGTGGAGAGTTTTTGATGGGTTTGGTCCTCAACACCACTTATTTGAAAGACATGATTGGTGGAAATTAACATATGCATGATGAGGACTTTATGTTATAGAATCGTGTTAACTATGATCTATGGGAATTATCAAATTGGATAGATTAATTGAACTAATTACTTTTCTTATAATGGTTGTGGTTTGTTAGGGAAATATGAGATTTTTTATGCACGAGGAACTAATAAAATTTAATTAATCATTGGAGTTTTCTCCGTTACTTCATATGCATGTGCATGTTGATATTTTCTATATCAACAAATAAATTTTGATAGAGAAATAGCTTTCGTGAAAAAAAAAAAAAAAAAAAAAAAAATATTACATATATAAATA
>Ga0214543_1004484_pt1 | contig 26401 bp, 18 predicted proteins | sample CNSS2metaG_FD_160094 | JGI IMG/M metagenome (GOLD analysis project Ga0214543, IMG submission 160094) | Root nodule microbial communities from cowpea collected in UCLA plant growth center, Los Angeles, California, USA - CNSS2 | ecosystem: Host-associated > Plants > Roots > Nodule | place: USA... | reverse complement strand
TATGAAAATTATTTTTTTTATAAAATATATATATATATATATATATATATATATATATATATATATATATATATATATATATATATATATATATATATATATATATATATATATACTATGGAGGAATAATGTAATATATTTGTGGCCATATGTGTGTAGTTTATGTTTAATAACAAAGGATGAAATATTCTGAATTAGTAAAAAAAATTTACTAATCCAAGATGTTACCGTTTATGCTTGAAAGAATAAATTAATTATAATTAATCTCCTTTATATACAATTTATTATGTATGAAATAATAATTGATCATAATCTCCTTCATATACCGTTCAATTGATCAAATGATGTCGACTATTTAAACATCAAATAACATGGAACAATGGAATAATATTACTACTGGATAATATTACTAAACTTTGGTTCAAGTTAATAAATTACATTTTTTTAAAAGGTAAAAAGGTAAAAATAAATGTCCAAAATTTCCTTCCTTAAGAACTAGGATTTCCCCTATATATAATATAGTTATATATTATATACATTCTAATTATTAGTTTCTTATACTGTTTCGTAAACAAATATAGATATTCAAAATTAATGGTCTAAAATTTCTCAAAATTATTGATCGACATAAAAGAGAAGGCAGAATCTAATTTTGTCTAACATAGTGAACTAAGCAATTTTTAAACCTGTGTCATCTGTCATATATTTCTATCATTTTTATCACATATTTAAAGAAATAATTCTTCTTTTACCTTGTCATTTTCTTTCATTGCATTTTAAGGCTTTTAATATAATCAAACACAATGCAGAGGTCGAAGATCATGAAATGGAAGATGAGGGTAATGAAGAAGAGTATGGTAAAAGACATAATGAAGTTGAGTTTGAGGATAATAAAGTAGAGGATAAGACTAATTTGACAAAATTTAACTAAAATAATGATTTATTTAAACAAAACACAAATAATAATTAAAACAACGTAATGGAAATAATACCACCTTTACACTATGCGATTATCAATTTAAACAGTCTCATGAAAAAGAATCAAATTGAATATATTTTAGCAAAATTTGAACGGGCAAAAAACAAAGACAAAATTGAATAAACTAACCAAAGGAAGGACCAAAATATTATTTAAGCATTTTTATTTTTATTTTTTCTTTGCTTTCACACACTTCTTTGTCGACCAAAGAAAGTTGAATTATAATTTTTAGGCTTTGTTTGAATTGGAAGATGATTTTGAAGAAGTAAAAATGAATTCGAGAAGAAAAAAAAGGTTATTTGAATTAAACGAAAAATAGTGAAAAGTGTGAAGAAATGAAAGAAACATTTGTGAATTATTTAAGGTGAATGATAATTTCTTTTAGTAATGAAATTTTAGGATGACCAAATTACTCCTACGATAAAATTTATTATTATTATTATTATGATATACATTTATTTATATTAATATTATTAATTTTAAATGTTGAAATTAATTTAAAATAAAATGTGATTAGTTGAAATTAAATTAAAATAAAATACGAGCGATTAGTTTAAATAAAAAATATTTTAATTGGTAAAATTATTTTGAAGTATTTAATTATAAAATTACAACTTTACTATTAATATAATCAATGATATTATTTTTTTATTGTAATTATTTTTAATATTTTAATTAATATTTAATTTATATATTATTATTATTATTATCATCATCATCATGCCTTTTACTCGGGATCCAATATTAAGTATGTTGTGTTTGAACGGTTTATTGGATTTGACTTATTTACTTACTTTATTTTTATAAATACTCATGTAATTTTAAACCTAATTAATTTGAAATATCATCTATTAGAACTGTGGACATAAATAATATTTTATTGAACCAAGTAAATCTTTTATGTTCTTATTATTTAGTTATCTTGTAATTGTTCGTGTGAGTGTGTATTTATGAACCCCAACAACTTGTATCAAAAGTTTAGGGTTTCACGCAATAGAGAGCAATGGTAGAAGATGGGAAAATGAAGATTGACAATTTTGACTAAAGTAATTTTGGATTCTAGAAAAGCATACTGAAGATTATCTGTATTAGAAGAAACTGCACTAGCCTTTGTTCGAGGATAAACCATAAACTATGTCTCAAACAGATTGGGAGTTGCTAGGTCGACAGGCTTTGGGCGTTGTCAAATTAACATTGGCGAAAAATGTTGCTTACAATATTGTCAATGAGAACACGACATATGGTTTGATATTATCAAACATGTACGAAAAAACATTTGCATCAAACAAGGTATTTTTAATTTGTCAACTAGTTAATACGAAGATGCAAGAAGGTACTACTGTTATAGATCATGTGAACGAATTTAATTCCTTACTATTAAGATTAGTTTCAATGGATATTAAATTTGAGGATAGAGTACAAGTCCTATTGTTGCTATCTTCGTTGCCTGATAGTTGGTCAAGAACTATTACGACAATAACTAGTATATCTGGGACTACAAAATTAACCTTTGAAGGAATTAGGGATTTAATCCTTAATGAGGATGTTCGTAGAAGGAACGTCGAAGAATAAACATGTTCTTTATTAAGCCCTGAAAGTAGAGGCAGAAGGCCTAAAAGAGGATAAGGTTCTGGACATAGTAGATCAAATTTTAAGAAGCGAGGAAAGTCCAAACCTCACAAGGATATTACCTGTTGGATTAAAACATAACGACCACTTTAGAAGCCAGTGTACTAATCATGTTGCTATTAAAGAAAAGAGACATGAAAACACAATGTGTACAACACAAGAAGACATTGATGATGTGTTGATTTGTTGTGTTGGGAGCAAGTTTGAATTTTGGATCATGGATTCTGGTGCATCTTTCTATTATTCTCCTTGCAAGGACTTGATGAAAATTTTCAAAACTGGAAATTTTAGGAAAGTTCGTCTAGCAGATGATGAAACTTTAGACATTCCAGGCATGAGAGATATAAATCTTAGAACTTCTACTTGTATAGTATGGACATTGGAGGATGTCAAATATGTTCTAGGACTCAAGAGAATGTTAATCTCTATGGACATGTTGGATGTTCAGGGATATGATTCATTTTCAGAGATGGCCAGTGGAAGGTGGTGAAGGGTAATCTAGTTGTTGCTCGCGACTGGATTACATGATAAAATTACCTGTAAAAGAAGTAAATTCAATTAGTGATGATGTTGGTCACCCTTTGACTCTGTGGTACCAAAGACTTCTACTTGTATAGTATGGACATTGGAGGATGTCATATATGTTCTAGGACTCAAGAGAATGTTAATCTCTATGGACATGTTGGATGTTCAGGGATATGAGTCATTTTCGGAGATGGCTAGTGGAAGGTGGTGAAGGGTAATCTAGTTGTTGCTCGCGACTGGATTACATGCTAAAATTACATGTAAAAGAAGTAAATTCAATTAGTGATGATGTTGGTCACCCTTTGACTCTGTGGCACCAAAGACTTGGTCACATAAGGTAGAATCGTATGAAGGTATCAGTCTCAAAGGGGAAGATTCTAGAACTGAAAGAGGTAGAAGTTAGTTTCAAGCGTATGAAGGTATTAGTCTCAAAGGGGAAAATTCTAGAACTGAAAGAGGTAGAAGTTAGTTTCTATGAACCATATGTGTTTGGGAAGTAGAAAAGAGTTACTTTTGTCAAGATAGCGAGGATGCCCAAGGTTGAAAAGTTGGAGCTTGTTAATTCAAATGTGTATGACCAATATCAATCTCATCATTAAGAGAATAATAATACTATGCCACCTTCACTTTTGATTCCACTAGAAATGTATGAGTTTATTTTTTGAAGAAAAAATTATAAGTATTTATCACCATTAAGAAGTGAAAAGATGATGTTGATAAAGAGACAAGATTACAAACTAAATGTTTAAAGTCTGGTAATGATGATGAATATAGTAATTCTGAATTTGTTGATTGTTTTGCTGAGAGTAGAATTAGAATGATTAAAACTATTCCCAAGACATCTAAGCATAATGGTGTTGGTGAAAGAATAAACAAGACCTTGAATGAGAGGGCAAAAAGTATGAGAGTTCATGCATGGTTACCAAAGACATTCTGGGCAAAAACAATAAGCACAACAACATACCTCATTAATAAATAACCCTTAGTTCCCATGGGATTCAAGATTCCTAAGGAGGAATGGCAAGACAAGAATGTAAGTCTTTCTCATATGAAAGTGAAAGTATTTGGTTGTGTTTCTTATGTTCGTGTAAGAGATACTAACAGGGTCAAGCTTGAACCAAAAGCAAGAAAATGCATTTTCATTGGCTTTGGAGCAGATGATATGGGATATCGCTTTTAGGATGATAAAAATAAAAATGTTATTAAAAGCAAAGAGGTTACATTTAATGAAAATGCAATGTACATGGAAAAATATTGAAATTGAGAAAAAGCCAGCAAAGAAGGAAAAAGCAATGTTAGAGGACATTATTACAAAAGATAATCATGTAGGAAAAAAATGGAGTCCAAGACACAAGATAGTTAGGGAGACCACTACTGTCAACCCAGTAGTTGAAGTGAGGAGATCCAACAAAGTTATTTGGCCTCCTCACATGTTCTCTCCTTCAGTAAATTACTTGTTATTAAATGATAATGGAGAGCCTTTGTGTTATCATGAAACATTGCAAATGAGCGATTCAACTTAGTGGGAGATAGGCATGTAAGAGGAGATGAAGTCACTAGAAAATAATAAAACTTTGTGTTTGACTGATCTACCAGCAGGAAAAAGGGCGTTGTAGAACAAGTAGGTGCTTAGGGTCAAGGAAGAACATGATGGCAGCAAGAGATACAATACAAGGCAAGGTTAATGGTGAAAGGATTTCTATTGGGTTTTTAATAAACTTAAATGTATTAGCCGTTGTGGGTAACTAGCTATTGTAAGAAACTAGTCGTTGGGTGCAAATCAAGTTGTGGAGAAAATTTTGAGGTCATTGACAATTGACTTTGACAACATTATGTGTATCATAGAGGAATCCAAATACCTCTCAAAACTCAGAGTGGAGGAGCTTGTTGGGTCCTTGGAAGGGTATGAATAAAGAAGAAGAAAGGTGAAAGAAGACTACTTTGGCCAAGCACTCCAAGCAAAGACAAATTTTCAGGAGAAAAAGGTGTTTTATACTTAGAACACTCAAAGCAGAGGAAGAGGCTGAGGAGGTAGAGGAAACGGTCGCAGTGGCCAAGGTCGAGGGGGACATGAAGTAGAGAGAGAACATACTAGCAACCAAAATTGGCGCGGAAGAGGACACAGTTCGTGGAGAGGAGGTCGGTAGAGCAATTCAAACGTTGAGTGCTACAATTGTGGTAAAATTGGGCATTTTGAAAAAGAATGTCGATCTGAAAGTAAGAAGGAAGTGACAACCAATTTTCTAATAGAAGATGTTGAAGAGAAATGGGGATTATTGATGATGTCAATAGACGAGGATATGCAATTGAACGACTCGACAGGACAACGAAGCAGTTCAACCAACTCGGTGTGGTACCTTGACATAGGTGTAAGCAACCACATGTGCAGAGATGAGCACTTCTTCAAAGACTTAGCTAAAGTAGAAATTGAAGATGTGTCTTTTGGAGATGATTCAAAGGTTGCGGAAAAAGGTCGAGGAACAATCTGGTACTTGTAGAAGGATGGTCGAGTTGGGGAAATTCGAGACAGTACTATGTATCTGATCTTAAAAGTAACATTTTGAGCATAGGACAGTTGATGGAAAAGGGTTACTCGGTTTTAATGAAAGTTCGAGTACTAAACTAGAAGGACAAACTGAGACGTTTGATTGCTCGCGTAGAGATGAAGAAAAATCGGATGTATAAGTTGGAATTAAAGATCATACAAGAGAAGTGTTTGAAACTTGATGTCCATGATGAGACAATGATGTGGCACTTCTGGTTTAGTCACTTACATTTTGATGGGCTGATGGAACTGGTGAAAAAAAGCATGGTGCATGGACTGCCATGCATGGAGTTCAAAAGTAAATTGTGTGAAGAATCTATACTTGGCAAACAATCAGGGACTTCGTTTTCGAGAAATTCCAGGTACTAAGCAAAGGAACAACTCGACCTAATTCATACCGATGTGTGTGGACCAATTACCCCTGAATCTTTCAGTGGTAAGAGATACTTTATTTCTTTTGTAGATGATTTTTCACGAAAGACATGGGTATACTTCTTGAAGGAAAAGTCTGAGGTGTTTGAGATGTTCAAGAAGTTTAGAGTGATGGTGGAGAAAGAGACAAACAAACACATTAAGGCTGTTTGGTCTGATAGGGGAGGCGAGTTCACATCAACAGAGTTCATGGAGTATTGTGAGGAGCACGACATAAGAAGATTTTTGACAGCCTCATACTCACCACAACAGAATGGTGTAGCTGAGAGGAAAAACCGAACTATTCTTTGTATGGTTCGGTCCATGTTGAAGAGTAAGAATATGCCAAAGGAGTTTTGGGCAGAAGCCGTACAATGTGCCATTTATATACAAAATAGGTGTCGACATGCAATGTTGAATGAAAAGACACCACAAGAAGTATGGAGTGGACAAAAGCCGAGTGTGTCTCATCTCAAGGTGTTTGGCAGTGTAGCATATGCCTAGGGATGGCAACGGGTCGGGTCGGGCACGGATAGTGTCTACCCGCCACCCGACCCGCAAAAAAAAAATCTACACGTTACCCGCCCGTTTACCTGCCGGGTATCCGCTTAAAAAATATCCGCGTATATTTTTAAAACCCGCGGGTAGTAACTATCCGTCGCAGATTTTATCCGCGGATATCCGCGGGCATGAGTATTTTTGCCATCCCTACATATGCCCATGTACCAAGTCAACAAAGAACGAAACTCAAGGAAAGGTGCAAGAAGTATGTGTTTATTGGGTATGATGAGATGACAAAAGCCTACAAATTGTTAGACCCAATAAACCAAAAAGTGATAGTAAGTCGTGATGTTCGAGTAGATGAAGCCAATGAGTGGAGTTGGAACAACTCAATTGAAGAGATGAGTGGAGATACTAGCTCGTCAATTGCTATACCACCGACTACAAAAATTTTTGAAACCACTGACGATGAAGATGAACCCCGACGACCTAAAATACGAACCATGCAAGAATTATATGAGTCTAATGAACAGGTACATGTTTGTCTTTTGGCAGGTTCTGAGAACATAACCTTTGAGGAGGCGGTGCAAGATAAGAATTGGAGACTTGCAATGAATGAGGAGATCGATGCAATTGAGCGCAATAACACGTGGGAGTTGTCCAATCTCCCAACAAGCGCTCGAGCCATTGGTGTGAAATGGGTATACAAGAAGAAAATGAATGCTCAAGGTGAAATAGAGCGTTACAAAGCTTGACTTGTTGCTAAGGGCTATAAACAAAAGGAGGGAATTGACTATGCTGAGGTGTTTGCGCCAGTCACTAAAATAGAGACAGTTCAACTGCTAATTTTAGTGGCAGCTCAACACAAATGGTTGATATATCAGATGGACGTGAAATCAGCGTTTATGAATGGAATCTTGGAGGAAGAAGTTTATGTTGAACAACCATTAGGATACATGAGAAGAGGAGAAGAGAAGAAAGTATTAAGATTGAAGAAAGCGCTTTATGGGTTGAAGCAAGCTCCTCGAGCATGGAATTATCGCATTGACAAGTACTTCAAGAAGAAAGGATATGAGCAATGTCCATATGAACATGCTCTGTACATAAAGAAAAGTAAAGGTGATGTAATGTGTGTTGCTCTTTATGTAGATGACCTTATATTCATGGGGAACAATGCTGAGATGATTCAAGAATTCAAGGATATAATGACAAAGGAGTTTTAGATGACAGACATGGGATTGATGGAGTACTTCCTTGGCTTGGAAGTCAAACAAGGTGAGAAAGGCATTTTTGTGTCCCAAGAAAGGTATGCCGAGGAGATCTTGAACAAGTTCAAGATGAAAAACTGCAACGGTTTCAACCCCAATGGAACTGTGTACAAAACTCTCGAAGTTTGATGGAGGAGACTGAGTTGATGCCAACAAGTACTGAAGCTTGGTTGGAAGCCTTCGCTATCTAACGAGTACAAGGTCGGACTTACTATTAAGTGTTGGAATAGTAAGTCGATATATGGAGGAGTCGAGCTATAGTCATTGTAAGGTTCTGAAGCGAATACTAAGGTATATTCGGGGAACGATATCACTCGGACTATACTATACTAAGTCGGGCAACTACCAACTAGTAGGGTACTCAGATAGTGATTGGTGCAGAGATGTAGACGATCGGAAAAATACATTCAGGTATGTATTTTTCATGGGCCACATAACATTCACTTGGCTTTCAAAGAAGCAATCCATAGTAACATTGTCAACGTGTGAAGCCGAGTATGTTGCAGCATCATGGTGTATATGTCATGCAGTATGGCTTAGAAATCTTCTAAGCAAACTAGAGATGAAACAAGAAGAAGGTACTATAATACGAGTGGACAACAAGTCAGCCATTGAGTTGGTAAAGAATCCGGTCAACCATGAAAGGAGCAAGCACATTGATGTGCATTTTCATTTCATCCGAGAACAAGTAAAGGAAGGGAATGTGGAGCTGGTGCATGTGGGAAGCCGAGATCAAGTTGCATATTTGTTTACAAAGCCACTACCCACTGTGTTGTTCAATAACTGCAAGAAATTAATCGGGATGGAGGATAAAAGAAACATTTAAGTTTACGAGGGAGTTTTGTTGGGTTTTTAATAAACTTAAATGTATTAGCCGTTGTGGGTAACTAGTTATTGTAAGAAACTAGCCGTTGGGTGGTTAATGTACTAGCCGTTGGATAGTTAATGCACTAGCTGTTGGGTAGTTAATGTACTAGTCGTTTATAGCCGTTGGAAGTACAACGGACGAAAATTGTAAGTCTATAAATGGTATTGTTGATGGCATGAATAAACACAACGAAAAGTGAATACGTTTTTCATCCAAGAGCCTTTTTCTCCTAACAATTTCAACAAAAAAAAAGTATTGACTATGATGAGATTTTCTCTTTTGCAGTTAAAATGACTACCATTAAACTTGTGTTGAGCATTGTGGTTGTAGAGAATCTTCATCTAGAACAGTTAGATGTTTAGGCCTTAGAGTGCAATTGATGTATCAGCCTCCAAATGGGAGATTGCTAAATATGTGAACTCCGAAGGATTTATTGGGTCTGACCCATTTACTTGCTGTATTTTTATAAATACCACTACAAGAAAATACTTCATTAGTAATCAAGTTTAGTGACCAAAAGTTGTTAGTCATTATAATGACCAATTTAGATACCAATTTAAAAAATAAAAATTTCTAGTTACTAAAATAGTTACTATTATAAATAAAAAATTATAATTAGTCACTACATTGGTCAGTAATTAATTAGAGATCAATTTAAAAACTAAGTTATTTTGGTAGCTAATATCAAGGTAGATAATTTTTAGTAACCAATCTCCTTTGGTAGCCAAAACCATAATAACTAATGTTAAAGACCAATTTAGTAACCAATTATAATTTTTTATTCATAATAGTAACTATTTTAGTAACCAATAATTTTTTACTTTATGAATTGAAATCAAAATTAGTCACTGTAGTAACTAACAATTTTTTGTTACTAAAATAATTATTAAAGAAGCATTTTCTTGTAGTGTACTCTCGTAATTGTAAAGCTAATTAATCAATTTGAAATACTATATTCTCGTAATTGTAAAGCTAATTAATCAATTTGAAATACTATATAGTGTTCTTATTATTTACTTTTGTGTTATAATTGCTAGTTTGTGTGTTTATTTGTCCAATACCACCTACCTATAGCTCCTCTTCAAGCTCTCATTGTACGTCACCATTGACGGACTCTCCAACTCCCCTTTCAAGCGATCGATGTCTACAGTTCTGTCATTGGTGACATGTCGGACCACATCAATAACTTCATCTCCATGCTTCAAAAGAATTGTTTCTTCGACTCAACGCTCAAAAGCGTCACCACCAAGGCCACACCACCACACCAATGCACCACCTACAACACAACACGTGAATCTATTCTGAAGAAAGTAGGAGAATAAATTTTGTGTAAATGGAAGAGAGTCATCTCTCTCTAAAAACATAAGCAGTTCAGTAAAAATGGATTCTGTCTCACTATTGAAAGATGAGAATTGATTCTACTTTTAGAAGAAATGGTTGAGAATCTCTGCATGTCTGTATGTTTGTTTGCCATGAACAGTGAAAAAAGCAGGACACTTGTATAATTGCATATAAGATGACGTCTCTTTCTCATCGAATTTTCTCTATTCAGTGAACACCCTTCATCCATCTTTGCTCCCACTCTTAAATCCATGCATATCATATGAAATAAATAGAAAACTCACTCACTCTTCCATGAGTAAACAATATAAATTACTAGAAGTAAACACTTCATTACTGTCTGCAATGTTTTTTTGATTATGTATTTGATTTTATAACGAATAATTTTTGTGCACATGTAAAAGGTTTACACTGCAGTTAATTATAGAAATTGATTTTAAATATGATTATTGTAATAATAAAAGATTTAATAATGAAAGTTTTCAATTTAACAATAGTATAAAAAAAGCATTGTATAGTATGCATATGAACTTCTGACTCTCAGTTTTGGCATGTCTTTGTAATTCAAAATGTTCAAATTATGTTTTTAGTTCCAAAGCCTTTAGAATCTACTACTATTTTCAGTTGAAATCCAACCTTATGCATTTTCCTACATTCTTTTTTAACTACAATACTATTGTTGTCTTTATCTTTCAATAGAAAGAGTTGTTATCCTTACTCAAAATCTTAATAATGAACAACATTGTTTATTTATCACCACCTCTGTCAGGAGAAAAAGAAAATTCTTCAACTTTTTAGTCAGGTACATACATATACAGTGAACATTTTCATCTTTTAAACCAATAATTTTCCATGTTTATATGTTCAAAATTTTAGTAAAAGTGACAAGCGTTTTGACTTGCTAAAGCCTAGACAAATGCTTCATCCTTATGTGGCTAAGTGATGTGAAAACTATTATCACCATTCAACTACATGGAATTGTGTAACACCTATTTTATACAAATAAAGATCCTTGAATTATTTTGGCCTTGCGTTGGATTCTTCACTTCATTCAATGCAGAAGCTTTTTTATATAACACAGAAAAGCTTGTGATTGTCTCCATGATAGGACATAAATTGTTGGTAGGACCTAGGTGGGTAATTTTCCCACCACATTGACACTTACTTCTATATACCAACATTCACGCAAAAAGGGAATTGTTACTTTCCTTAATTTTCATTTGTTTAGGAGATATTCTTGTTAAGAGGTATTCACCATAGCAACTACATGAAAATACCTTAATGAAAATTAGTTATATTCCTGAATAATGATAAAGAGATATTAAAATGGATTCAAACTAGTAAGTCACTTTGACTTGTCATGGATTCAAGTTGGATTAGGTAGGAAAAAAGTGATTTTTTTTAATATGGATCAAATTGAAGGTTAAATAAATTTGAGTCAGGTTGAAAGTAAGATGATCTATAATCCATCAATAATAATTTATTATTATTTTTTCACCATTTTTTTAAAGTTTTTTATTATAATTATTTACTATTTTAATTAAATAGATTGACAATTTGATTCTTTTAAAGACTAGAATGTTGTTCAATAAATTTGAATAGTTTGAATGTTTAATTTATTTGTTTGATAAATTATATAGATTAATATTTTAATTTTTCATTATTATCTTATTATAATGTTTGATGAAATAATTAAGTACATTGTATTGTTATAAGAAAATGAGTCAAGTCAATTTAATTTAATTGTATTATGACAAATATATAAAATAAATTAAAAGAACAAAACATTCTTAAATGAACGAACTCACCAACTTGATTATAGTGAATTATTGAACCAACTTACAACATTTCTAACTCACCAAAACGAGAATCGAGTTAAAGTGAGTCATTGTTAGCACAACCTGAGGTGAACCAACTTGTTTGAACTGAGTTTACCCACTTTTAACATCCTATTGATATAAGATGTAACTTAAAATTTATTATTTATAACCTCCATATCTCAAATGTGATTCTCTCCTTTTAAAGTTTTTGCATAATATTTGTTTTCTAAGGAAAACATGTCTTGCTCATATTAACGTTATTAGTGATATGTATTTAGGTTTCTATTGATTAAATATAAACTGAAGGCGTATATTTAGGTGTCTTGCTGAAAATATAAACTATCATCATCATTGTTGAGAAGTGGTTAATTGTAAATTGAAACAATTAGGTCAATTTTGACAGTGATGAGGGAGTTTATATAAAACTGACAAAATGCGACATGTTTCTTGATTCTTTTAGATGACATGGTTACAGTTACAGAAGTCCTATAACTTTGTATCTTGATAGCCAAAACAACAAGGGAGACATGAACAATCAAGAGCCTGAGCACATTTAGATGTTGCCTGCTGCTCTTTTCCTCCATTTTTTTTTCCTTTTGCATAGAAAGCATACATTTTTGTCAGAGGGAAATGAAAAACAGGGCAATGTAATGAAGAGAAAAAGAAAATATAATGAAAAGGAAAAGGTTGATTGGAAATCCAGTGGGGCAACTTGAAGAAGTTGGTATAGAGAAAACTAAAGGGAAAATATTTTTAGTTCTTGTCTTTTTTGAAATTAATTTTTTATTTATATTTTATGTCTTTTTTTCAATTTTACTTTTTCTTTAAAAGTTATTTAATTAGTACATGCATGAACATAAATATATCCATTATATATCCATACAAATTTCATACCTTTCAAAATATTAGAAATGAAAGTTAATATATATTTTTAGTTTTGAGACAAATACAATACAAGTACAGCTGAATTTAAAGCAATTTCCTCTGCCACCATATGATCCACAAAAACAATATGAAATTTTTTAGACTGTGTTGGGAAGAGATACGCATTATTTGAGTGATGTGACTTTCCAGAAGGTGGATGAAAGTGTCTAAATTAAACTACCAAGACGAGAAAGGACAAGAACATTGTTTTATGACATAGGAAATGTACACACAATCATGGGACAAAACCCACCTCTTCACTATTCTTGTCCTTTCCATGAGCAATTATGTGATTGTGTGCAACTTACACCAACAAATAATTTATATTTATAATGTTAAAAACTGAAAGAAAGTTTTGAGTTTTTGTTTAACTCACAGGGATTATAATATATGAGATCATTTTATAAAAAAACATAATTTACCGTTGGAAAAATACTAAGAATCACTTTATTATATTACCGTTGAAGTGTATTTGACTCGGACAAAAAACATCATAGACTTAGAATTCATTATATAGTCATTAACATTCATGTTATTTTCATTAGTCCATGTACTCTGAATCAATGCTAACCAATTCCCATGTATAATCACCACACACCTCACATCAATATTAGCTAATACTCGCGCATAAACACCATACACCCTTTGTTCGGCGGAATCATGTTGCAATCCATGATGCAAAACCACAGAACATTGCGAAAAGGCAAAAATCAAACATCACCAGGAATCAAACTCGTGACCTTGACTCTGATACCAATTTGTTAGGATCGAGCGCTTACCACTAAACCAAAAGCTATAACTAATAGTCAGGGCACAACTCTTTTTACTTAAGAGTGTAATAGCTCAAGTATCACAATTCGATTATGACTCGACTTACTTGACCTCCACTTCAGGACAATTGATGTCATATGCAATAATTACCACCTAGACTCTTGAAAGTTGAATGTTATCCAATTTAACTAACAAGTTTATAAAATAGGAGTTACTTTTCATTATTTACATATAAGTAGCTTATAATAGAAGAAATATATGTGTAATAGCGTATTTATATCCATATTTTGAATTATATATATAGATTAAATTAAATATTTATTGAAAAGAATGTATTGTTAAAGGGTCTGATTTGTGATTGGTGAAGAAAGAAAAACCCTTCATTGTCACAAAAAGGTAATCAGAGTTAATAAAGAAAAAAAGAAGACGTCAATTAGATTTTTGAATCATAAGTCAGGTTTTGTTATCTTGGTTGGTGAAGAGCTTTGTGATTCAATTTCAAAAACTCTTCAAGGATAAACAATCACAGTAGAAGCAATCATGCACAGTGTTGATATAAACTCAGTTCTAAATTGGTAGTGCGCAAATGATGATGTCTAATGGCATGTTTTTCATTTTTAGAAGATAAATGTTTAGGGTTTCCATAATAGTATAATAATAGAATCTCCACGAGTCGAATATTTAGTGTATGAGTCATGTCGAGATTAATCATTAACTAGGGTTTCGTGGGAAAATTTTAACATTGGTCAGCAGAAGATTATTCACGTAGTCATTTCTTATTATTATCCACATTACTTTAAATCGAGTGCAAGATCTCATTAGTTAATAAGCAATTAGATTTTAAAACCAAGAGAGAACCACTCACCTTAAACCTCACCTACCATGAAAACTACACTAGCCACTTTTTGTTTTCTACATGTAATTATATCATATGCATGAGTTGAGAAAATATTTTTAGATCAGTTACTATGTGATGTAAAATTATTGGAATAAAAGAACAAGTTCTTTGATCAAGAGATAAGGGAATTTTTGTTCTTACATACTACATCAATGTTTTAATTTTAATTTCATTAATATAATCCCATTTGTACACTTCTGCAGAAGAAGAATTGGTTTCTGTTAGCGTTTGGTATATATTATATTAGGTGATCTGATATAAATACTCACTTATGGTCCTTTTGGTTGTGGATCATAATGCTTATAGAAATTGTGACCAAGTGTTTTGATTAGGTTGTGGCTGGTGATGTTATGATGCTAAGCTAATGCATTAAATCATACAGATTTTTTGTATAAGGGTTAGAGCACCCTTCAAGTACTCTACTAATTTAATTTTATTCTTTGCTAATAAAAAAAATATAATATTATTAGAGTTAATCATTATACCTGAAGTATTATATGTTTTGTAATCTGAAATTCTTATCATAATTTTTCTTGAAAAGCATATAAAAGGATTGAAAAGAAGACGTATATTTAAATTATTTTTAATTTCGATGCTTAAAGTCATTAAGACTTAAAATGTCTGAACAAGACTAAATTTAGATAAATTTATTTCTATACATCTTTCTAAAATTAAAAATAAAAATTAACTCACAATTTCAAAATAAAAATTTAGATAAAATTGTTTTCTTTTGCTTAGAACATAACACAGATGTTGATCATGAACTGTGTTATCTTTTCACTTTTATTTTTACTCAGACTCAAAATCATAGTAAAAACCAATCAACTCTCAGTTTGGAGTGTGTTTGGCAACTGAACATATTTTTTGTTTGTGAAATTCAGTTTGCACTCTCTAAACTGTGGTTTGGAATATGTAAACTATAATCCAAACATGCATGTCTTCATGGATTGAATTTCCGATATTAATAACGTAGTTCAACCAAATTTAAATGAATAATTACTTATATTTATGAATTTATAAAATACTTTTTAAAAAATAAAAAATAAACTGTCATTTAATAAAATAGTTTTAATAGTTATACGGGACGTTTGTTTGAACGAGTACTCTTTACAACCTTCTAAATAGCTGTGTTTGGTATAAAACTTGTTGAAGTTTTTTTTTTCTTTTAGTTTGTGTTAAATGGTAATATACGCTATTTAGTCTTAAAATAAAATCATGTTTTTTTTTAATAAGGCGAGACTCATACTTTTTCTATTTTTAAATAAGTATTTACATCTTTTATATTTTTAATAAAAAAAACACTTGTCTTTTCTATTTTTATCAAGCGGCTATCACCATTTATTTATATAAAAATAACATTCAATAAAATTTATATAAAAATTATAAAAATTTATAATTAAAATTTTAAAATATAAAAACTTAGTATTATAAAAAAATTAAACATTTAATTGAAAGAAGTTACGTTATTTTGTTGGCTTAATTACTGATTTAGTTTCTTAATTTGTTGGTTTGGTTCATTTTAGTCCTCTTATTATTTTTTTGGTTTAATTTGGTTATCTAATTCTTTAAAAAGATTCAATTTGGTCATTTTGATTAAGTTTACATTAACATCATGCTTGTACATGTCATGTGTCATTTTTGTAGAATTTGTAATTTTTTTTAATTTTAAAAAATTAAAATGTCACGTATCACGTCATGGTTGTGTTGTGTGTCAATTTGAAAAAAAAAATTATTTTTTTTATTTTTTTTTTTTATTTAAAAAAAAAAACTACCATGTGGCAGGTCATGATTGTGTCATGTGTCAAGCTACCTGTGACTGTTTTCAATTTAGTCTCTCTATTTATAATTCTGATTCAATTTAGTCCCCTATTCTTTTAAAATGATTCAATTTTGTTCTCTCCAACTTGACCAAATTAATAATTAGTCTTAATTACAACTTATATGTTAATGTTAAAATAATTTTTTATCATTTATACATGAAATCACTCCTTAAATACTCATGTTATTTTATTTCTTACATTTTTTCACTTGTAATTTTTTACATTTGAATTTGTTTACACATGTAAAAAAAAGATTTAAATAGTTAGGTGGAGTAATTTGATGTATAAATGAAAACAAAAATATTTTAACATGTATATATATAAGTTGTAATTAAGCTTAATTACTAATTTAGTCTCAAATTGGAGAGGACAAAATTGAATCATTTAAAAAAATAGGGGGACTAAATTGAATCAAAATTGTAAATAGAGGGACTAAATTGAAAACAGTCACGGTTAGTCTGACACGTGGCATAATCATTACCTGCCACATGAATTTTTTTTCTTTTTAAAAAAAAATAAAAAAAATCACGAATTGACACACGACCATGATGTGACACATGGCAGTTTAATTTTTTTTATTAAAAAATAAATTTAAAATTTAAAATTTCACTAAAATGACACATGACATATACAAACACTGTGTTAATGTCAACTTAGTGAAAATGACCAAATTGAACCTTTTTAAAGAATTAAAGGACCAAATTGAACAAAAAAATAATAAGAGAACCAAAATGAACCAAACCAACCAATTAGGAGATTAAATTAGTAATTAAACCTATTTTTTTAAATTGCAAATGACTATCACTCATTGTGGGGGCGATTCACGTAATAAAAACTCCATATTCGATTCTTAACAAGGACAAAACTTTTTGAGTCAACGACAATTAAAATATTATAAACGAGATTAGCTTTTGACTAAGGTGGGTTGAGAAAAATTTTGTTGGAAAAGAAAAACACTTTACATTTAACTCAAATTTTAAAATAGATATTCACTTCCCTTATTCTATTTATAGTATATAACTATATCCTAAACTTAATTTTTATTTATACTAGTATTCATATCATATGTATATGTAATAGTAAGTTAATACATTTATCATAATAGTATAAACTATTTATGTTGTACTTGTAAATTAAAGTGTACTTTTATTTATTATTTAATGTATGATATACAAGTTTAAAGGAAGGGTGCAAATAACATAAGTTTATATTGTTAAGTTTGAATTTGGTTCATGTTTGAGGATGAGCTCAAATAGACTATTAGACAAATAGAATAAAGGTAAATTTCAAGTAATGATGATGCCCGTAGGAATATGAAAAAGAGAAAGATCCTTTCTTCCTTTGAAAAGATAGAATGACCTCCATGGTTAAAATTATTAATTTTTTTATTTGTTTGAGAACAAAATTCAAATTTTTCTTCACTTTCTAATAAATTGCAAAAACAGGCTAGGTCAGCCCGTTTTAGCCTATCCCAATTTTGGTCTATCGAGACCAAATCCAAATTGGTCGTCACAAATTGTATTTTATGCATAATTCTTCAAAAACCAAAAAAGAAAAATAAGAATGGCGGCCAACCCATCCATTGGAGGGTTAGGTTTCCATCTTCAACCACCATGTCACTTATTATAGCAAGTGGATTGTAATTAGTATATAAAGTCATTATGAAAAGTGATTTTCGCACTAGTGAATCTAATGACAGGGTTAATGGGTCGAGCCTCCCACAGTAAGGACAATTATGGCCACCTAAAATTAAGTTAATATGGTGGTAAATGATGAATTAATGATAAAGTTTATCATCAACTTTAGTCCATGGAAACATGTTCTAAATAACAAATTTTGCACTACAAGAATTTTCTTAATTATCAACAGATTATTACAAACAACAATGAATTTGTTGGTTAACTCAAATTTATTGAAAGAATTTTTCGACGAATTTCACAATTTAATTTACTGACAGATAATTTCATTAGTAACATATATGTTAGTAAAATATGTTAAAAAGATGCGTCGGCAAATTACAATTAGAATTACCGAAGGATGTTTTTGCCAAGTTATCATTACAATTATCGATGGCAAAAGTCGGTTCATCTGTAAATTATAATTTTTATTATTGAAGGATATTTTTGTCAGTAACTTATCATTACAATTATCGACAGTCTTATTTCGTTAGTAAATCTATCGAAAATTTGGATGGCAAATTTTCCATCCACTTTGATGGAGTTTTTTTGTATATTAAAGGGATGTTGGTGAGAAAATTAAGAGAAGAGAAGAAAAATAAAAGAGAAGAATAGGAGGAGGAGGAAGATGAGATGGAGGTGACGTAGAGGAACGTCGATCGATGATGCGGTGACGTGAATGTACAACAATGGTTGCCAGAATTAGAAAAAGAGGTGGAGGAAGATGAAGAAGAAAGACGAAGACAAATAAAAAGACAAGGAAAATGATGATCTAGAGATGACAATAGTGGTATGTTGATTATCAACAAATTTTTGTTATTATCGATGGACTGTGTGCATAGGTAATATGTATTATTCTTATTGTTGTTGGGATATTTAAGTGAACCAAGGATGGGTGGTAGACAATGTGAAATATGGTCTAATATCAACTAAAACTTTGTTTAGACAAATATAGATGTGAGAGCATATATGGTTTGATTTAATTTTTTCTTAAAGTTGAATCAAAAGATGGCCAGTTGTTTATTGTTTTTTGGACTAACATGAATTTTTGGAGTAATTTATCGGGGAAGCTACAAAATAGATAAAAATGTGTAGATAGTAAGGGTATCATCATACATTTATATTGGTGGGTAAAATAGACTTGTTCCTATATTGTTCTCCTAATATCTTTCCTCAATCATAACAAGAAGTTTCTTCATGATCATGAGTTTAACACGTGAACGAAAAGAAAAATATAAATACATAACTATCACACCGACAGATCTAGATTACTTTGTTTTGTTTTGTTTTATGATATTTTAGTATACAATAGCTAAACTATTTAAGCTTTAGTTTGTAAGAGAATCTTTCTTTTTTATATTTTAAAGTTAGCATTTTAATTTTTTTAACTTTTATTTATGTTTTAGTCGATAATAATAATTTTAAATAAAATAAGAGACATAAGTATTATATTTTATTAAAATATAAGAAAGATAAGTATTATTTTTTTTAAAATACATGAAAGATAAATTTTTATTTAAGAACTAAAGATAGTGTAAATGTCCTTTTTGTTGAAAATATAAAAAGTTAGTATCTATTTTAGGACTATCTTTTAGAGTGAAAGTAATTACATTTGTTTTTATAATAATGTTCTCATTCCTTGTGTGACATGTATTATATTCTTTTGTCTTTTTTCTATTTCATTGTATTTGGAATATATTTTTATTTTCATCTTATTAATACGAAATACTTATAATAAATTGTAGTGATGATTAATTTTTCCTTAAAAAGTTAAATAACCTGTTATACAATTTTCTTAAAAAAAAAATTATGTAAATAACATTTCTTGCTTCGGGAATCTTCACTTTTATGCGGAAAACCTTTCTAGTGGTCATTCTTGAGACTTAGTAAACTAAGACATCATGACCCCATGCATCAAAATATCTATAACAAATTAACAAAAAATAACATTTAAAAAGAAGAGTTACATGAAAAAAAAAATGTAAACTATTCAGATATATTTTCAACAAAACATAATTGATAAGACTTGATTCATGGCGATAAGCATAAACCTAGTGTGATCACAATTCAATTATGTAATAAATCACAAATTATTGTTTTCTTTAATATAACCTGTTCAATTTTAAAGATATATTGATTTATACATATTTTTAATCAATGTAATAAATTATCAAACAGTATAAGTCAGTAGAGAGATTTTAACATCCAAAATCATGAATTTTATGACATTTCCTGAGTTTTTGAATATATTACTACATAATTTTATTCTATTAATCAGTTCAAATAGTTGAAAATCCAGCTTATTATTTCTACTAATTATTAAACTCTCATTACTAATTCATGTACATGTGAAAAACAAGTCAAAAATTAATATCTAACATATAGCATTATAATGTGGCTTTAATATTTTTTTTTCCGTAAAACGATATATATATTAATCAAAATCTTGCCAAATGCAATGAATTGGAAGAAAGTTGCTTACTTATTCCAACGTGGTTTTGTTAGGTATACACTATGAAAATTGTTTAACACGTTAAAATCAGAAAAAAATAGGAATTCAAATAGTCATATTCTTCATTCAGTAATACGTAATTGATGGTTCTAGTCCACATCCATCACCTCCACAAAATCTTTCAACTTTTTAGTAATAAATAAATAAAATAAAATGCTAGGTCAAGAAAAGTGGTTTTTCCAATCCATACAAGAAATAATAAAACATTTATTACATTTAAGAATGCTAAAGAAATGTAACTTTATGACAACTAAATTTGCAAGATAAGAACAGTTCAACTAGTTGGTACATTCAAATTAAAGTCAAAACAAAGACAAGAATCACAAAATGACTATGACATATATAATGGTCATTATAACATTTTTTTTTAATAATTATAACTGTCGCTTTAATCATTACAATTTAAAATGAATTAAATACATATATCATATATGGAACTTTATTGGCGGTTGATAAACTTAAAAGTACTCTACGTACACGGAAATGTTTCTTTAATTCAATTTCTTTAATATATATAAATCTGAATAATTTATTTTAAAATTTAGAAAATTATAAATAATATAAATTATAAAATTTATAAAATCATAAATCATAAAACTATAGTTTATAAACTATGTAATAAAAAAAATTACATAAAAGGTTAAATATAATGTTTTGATTTCAAGTATTATGAGATAACATAGTTAAGTTAATCACCATATTTGAGATAGTGTTCGATTTTGGAGCCTAGATTTTCACCATAGTTTTTTTCTTAAAAAAGATACCTTAGAGAGTTGAAGGGGAAAGAGTATTTAAATTTTCATTGGTCTCGATTTCTAATCGATGTGAGACTATATTGAGTGCACCAAAACAAGTCTCCAGTCGAGAACTAAGGGAGTTTTCATCTCCACATATGACGTCAATGTTCCAATCTCAAGTCCAATAAGATAAAATTGTTAGGTCAACCACCCCATCCAAAGTATTGTTCACTTTGAAGCCTTGAACTCCGTCACGATTTTTTCCTTAGCATCTTGAAGGGTTGAAGGAGAAAGAGATATTTAAATTTTTCTTAACCTAAACTCATAAGCGATGTGAAATTATTGGATTTACCAAAACATATAGTTATAAATTATATATATAATTTATAAAATGATATGGTTTTATAATAAAATTACATCAATTATAAAATATATAAATTACATTAAAAGTGTACACAATAACATTATAAAAATTATAAATAATATAATGTGAAAAATAAGTAAAATTCACATGAAAAAATAAAATTCACATGAAGGAGTTGATTTGAGTATTAAAACCTTTTCCCGATATTTGGAAGATCAATGAAAAAGTTAGACAAAGTTTTAAGTGAACAATGTTACTATCAAAAACGTATTTGTAAATCTAGTTCAGAGAACCTCCTTTTTTGAAGTTAGATAACAATTCAATAACATATAACGTAAGAGTGTTAATAGTAAAGAAAAATTTATGTTTGATGTTTTTATACCGATTCTTCTATTAGTCAAGACTACATCCAATTCTAGATAAACTTGATCAAGTTTCGTTGGGTTGATTACCTTCGTAAAATATAAGATGATTACTATTTGGCTTTCAAACACTCTTGCCTAAAACTAAGTATTGTTTAGACTTAAATCACTCTTGACTAAACGATCAATTATTGTTTGGAATGCAACCACTCCTGGTTAAGACCATGAATTTTTTTAAAAACAATTACTCTTGCTTAAAATTGTGCATTGTTTAGAAAGTAGTTACTCCTAGTTAAGACTGAGTATTGCTTGGAACACATCCACTTTCAACAAGTTTGAGTATTGTTTAGAACATAACCAATTCTAGCTAAATAACTATATTAATTGTTGGCAATGCAACCATTTTTGGCTAAACATGGTGGTGGCCATGTGATATGGAATCAAAGGATGTAATTCGTTTGGTGTGTTTGTATGTATATGTTGTTTAACTGTTAGTTCACCCTATCTGCTTGTGTTTGACGATGATCGTGTACGTGGTACACGAAAGCAAAGGATGTTGCAAGTGGATCTGGTGAGGCCTAGAGTCGGAGCGGAGCTAGTTTGGGAGGAAGATTTATCAGTTTTTTTATTATGTTTTTGAATCAGTTGTAAACTTTTACATTATCAGAATGGATATTTTATGTGATTTTTATAAGTATGGATTTGAATTTAGTTTACAATGAACTAAATTTTTTATTTTCCCGCATTTTGAGAAAAGTCAGTATTATAAATGATTTTTAATTATTATTTCTATTTCATTTTTTAAAAATTTGTAATATTCAGACGGGATGTTACAAGGATCATGTGAGAGTGAGGGGACATGAGTCGTGAAAGAGGTTTGCGTTTGCATTTGCGGTGCATAGGGTCAGTATTGCCCCTACGGTGCATGGGGTTTGTGGTAGAGGAAGAAGAAATAGTAGAAGGGTGCACATGGAGGAAGAAGATAGTGGGAATCAAACAAGGGTAAGGAGGTACGAGGAATGATAGAAGTCTAGGAAGAAACAGCTATATTTCAGGGGTTGTTTCAAATACATTCGGATCCAAAGATATTGGGCCTATTTACTTATTTCGACATAGTGAGTGATATTAAGTCAATTTAGGCCAAGGAGGTACACTTTTAAAAGCCGATGGAACAATAGAAAGAAAAATAAGTTTTTTTAAAATTACAAAGAAATTTCAAATTTGAATAGACTTAAATAGTACCTTGATCCATATTTTCATTAAGTTTGTTTAATGTGGTCATCTTTTTTTTTAATGTTCAATAAGGCTCTAATTTTCGTCAATTTCGGTCAATTTGGTAACGAAGTTTAAATCGTTAACGGAAGGTGAATAATGTGTGTCACATGTCAGTTCGTGATTTTTTTTATTTTTTTATTTAAAAATAAATTGTTCACATGTCAATTTAGCATTGTGCCACGTGGCAGTGTCAGTACCATGTGTCAAGTTAGTATCAATGTCACGTGTCAATTCAGTATATAAGTGTCATGTGTCATCAATGGCGGAGCATAATGGTGGCAGGGGAGGGCCATGGCGCCCCCAAAATTTTTGATTTTTTTTATGATAGGTATTTTAACTTTTTTTATATAGATATTATATATTTTGATTTTTTTTATTATAAATATTAAATTAAATATTCTTTTCTTTTATAAAAATAATAATTAATAGTAATAAATAATAAAATATAAAATCATATATAATAAAGAATAAAAAGATTTATCAAGATATTTTTATTATTTTTTTATATTATAGTTTATAGTTTGAGTTTCTCACAAATTATTCTCATCTTTCATTCTTATGTGTTTTCGTTTTCTTTTGTATTTGAAAAGAAAAAAATATTTAATTTTTACTCTTATTTCTCCTTTGTTCTCTTCCATTCTCGAGGAAGAAAAGAAGAATCGTCTCACTTGATGGTGAAATATTAGTTTAATAATTTATTTAATGAACCTCTTTTATATTATTTTTTTATTTTATGAACATAGAAGAAAAAGTATTGTACTGTGTGTTTTTTATAATCAAATTTTTATTGTGGTTCCATTATATGTCTATTTTTTTTTGTTTCTCAAGAGAAAAATATCTATTATTTTTGCTCTCATATCTTAGTTGTTCTTTTCTATTCTCAAAGAAATAAAAAAGAAGGTAATTATCTTTTGTCTCACTTGATAGTGAAATATTAGTTTAATAATTTATTTAATGAATCTATTGTATATTAATTTTTTATTTTATGAATATAGAAGAAAATGGATTGTACTATGTGTTTTTTATAATTGGATTTTAATTGTGGTTTGATTATCATCGATTTTTTCTTTTAGATTTTAAGTGTGGTTTGATTTCCCCCTAATGATGTAGCTTATTGTTATACTAATTTATGTATTCATTTTACGGTATTAATGCTAATAATTAAATGTATAAATTTTGGATGTATTATTTTGGCTCCCCCAACAATGTTGGTCAAGATCCGCCACTGTGTGTCAATCTTATATTCAATTCAATCTTAATTTTGTTTAATTTTGTTTAATTCAATTCCAATTTTTCATTAATTTTGTACAATTGAGTCCCAATTATTTTAAAATGGAACAATTTTGTTTCTCCCCAAATTGAAACCAATTTTTATACTAAACATTTATATAAAAATTAAATTTAGTTCTAATTAGGAGAGGGATAAAATTCTTCCATTTTGAAAAAAAAACTGGGACTGAATTGAAAAAAAATTAACAAAAATTGGAATTGAGTGAATATAAGACACTAACATGACACGTGACATTGATACTGCCACATGGTACTGACACTGACTTGACACATGACATAATTTTGAGTTGACATATTTGTAACTTTTCTTTTAACTAAAAAAAATAAAAAAGAACTTGACGATTTAAAGACCGTTACAAAAAGGATCAAATTCACCAAACTTGACGAAAATATGGATTTTATTAAACACGCAAAAAAGAAAACCACAATGAACAAATTTGACAAAATAGAAAACGAAAAGTAATATTGAAGCCATTTAAATAAAAATAAATAAATTTGTTTTATTATTTAGAAAATACTACAATCATATTTAAACCAATAAATCTGTAGTTGAAATGTCAACATTTGGAACAAGAACAATGATGTGTCTTTTGTGTTTTATCCTAATATGTTATAAAACACAATGCAATTTCTTGCAGGTTTATCCTCTCGGTCTGTAGTAACGTTATGCTTGCCTTAGCCCTTTAGTTTTATTCTCTTTTGTCATCCTCTATTCAAGAACACCACAGTAGACACTTTACAAAATGAATATCTTTATTTTGGTTTCCAATTATTTTATCTATCTATTTTTACGTCATGAAATGACATTTTTATATATCAGACATTTGATCTTTCACGACAACTGAATTTGATTAATTATGACCAGAAATCACTTCTTTTTTCATTATATTGTATATGTGGTTCCATATCTAGACTAAATATAAAAACATGATTAAGAAATGTAATCAGTGGTGATATATATTTGAAGATTATTTCTTATAATAACTGCAGTGAAAGAACGAGGAAACCAAAAGGAGTTACCCTTTATTATTAGTACATATAGGTAAAAGTTATAAGAAAAAAGAACTTTAAGTTGTAAAATAAAGAAACTAAAATGTATCAAGTGCTGCATAATTTAATCTGTGAGTTAATATTTTTTAATATTGAGTCCATGATCCTGCAGGATATTAGTTTATACATTGAGCCATGTTGAGTGTGGTAATTACAAAATGAACGCAGATAAATGAATAAAGAATGAGATGATGAGTTGGTGAGAGTGTAGGAGTAAGATGAAAAAATAGAAAAAATAACAGTGAGAGAAGTGCTTAAAAGCAAGGAAATGTGTGAGTGGCGGTGAGAACACTTTTCCTTGAAGAAGTAGATATGTGGATTGTTGTTAGTTATTGCACACTTTTTTCCTTTGGAGCCTGAATTACTTTAATTTGATAATCCCTTGTGGAGGCCCATGCTTTTGCTTTGGTCCTCCTCGTTATTTTCAGTGCTTCCTCCTTTTCCTGAGTGAGAGCCTGTAAAAGTCTCAGCTCTAAGCAATCTCTTCTCACTCATTCCTCTTTCTCATAAAGCCTCAGAACAAGACAACCTCCATCCCTCCAAAATCCCACCACCCTTTTCATTATTCTATTCTTATAATGACCTGTCTTTCATCTTTATTATTTACTCATCCTCTTTTCTTTATTTTAACTCTCTCTCTCTCTCTCTCTTCTTCCTTCTACTCCCCTTCTCTGTCCCCTCTTTTCCATTTATTATTTAGTGCTGTACTGATTGGGAACTTGAGTGCTTGCAGGCCTTTCTTTGCTTCTTGAACCTTGAGAAAGCTTCATAGCTACACACAACATGGAGCCTGCTATAGGAATTCATCACACTCACTCATAAAGCTATATATATA